>Ga0209062_1000732_pt1 | contig 82550 bp, 68 predicted proteins | sample Coa_R2_2_FD_187158 | JGI IMG/M metagenome (GOLD analysis project Ga0209062, IMG submission 187158) | Surface soil microbial communities from Centralia Pennsylvania, which are recovering from an underground coalmine fire - Coalmine... | ecosystem: Environmental > Terrestrial > Soil > Unclassified... | reverse complement strand
TCCGTGGCGCGGAGGCCAGGCCGATGGAAGGACTCGGGCCAGACCGTAAAGTGGAGTCCGTCGCGGCTGAGCATGAACATACCGTCCGTGACGGCGGTTCCCTCACGCCGCGATTTGGCGGCGCGCAGACGGCGATACTCGATGCGGGGCAGGGCCTCGGCCGCCGGGGTCCAGCCGCGATCGATGTAGCGCGTCGGAAAACCCAGAAGAATGTGCGGCGCCCGATAATACGGGATCACCCCGTTGGTGTATAGTTCGCTGACCCGGCCCGGCGAATACTCGAGGAAAACCGGGTCGGACCAGTTCAGGAAGTCCTTCGAAACGCCGGTCCGGATGTCGCGGCCGTTGCGGAAGTCGCGATGGTATTCGCGGTATTCGCCGCGCAGGGTATCCCAGAAGGCCAGGTTCTGGGAATCGAAGGCGCCTTTGGTGATCGCCGGCTTGTCAGACCACATGGACCAGTGAATCCCATCGGGGGACTTGAAGGCGAACAAACCCCGGCCGCCTGTTGTTTCGCCCGAGCCGACCGCCTTGTACCGCGCGTCCGGCGCGGCCGCCGGATTCCGGTCGCGAAACGGGGTGAAATTATGGCCGCCCACGCCCTCCCACACGATGTTGTTTTCTTTGGATCCGTTGAACTCCCAGATTCGCAGCGTCGGCTTGGTCCAGTGGATACCGTCTTTGCTTTCCGCGTAGCAAGTGAGATCGGGGTGGGTCTCGTGTGATCCCTCGCGCGTGTAGACGACGTTCGCGCCGCGATAATACATGCGGTACAACGCGCCGTCCTGGAACACGGTGACGTAGTTGACGGCGTTCCCTTCCCAAGGCTTGTCCATCACGATGGACACTTCCCGGGGCTCGGGGTGGTGCAGTTGCTGACGCGCCCCGCCACTCAGCCGGCCGATCAGATAGGAATCGGCGAACAACTCCCGGCGTGAGCCGATTTCGATGGGTTCCTGGGCGGCCGCGATTCCGGCGAGGCTGAGCCCTAGCATGGCGGCGAGCAGCGTGGACGAGTGCGGCATTCTAGCGATCCTTTCCGGCCTGCGGAGACTGGCCAGGCTTCCTAGGTAATGTATAACGCCCTGGGGCCGGGTGACGCGGCCGGGCGGCGCGATGGCGCCTGTGACATAAGTCATCGACGGGCGCTTCCGGCCGCGCCATGCTGAAGGCATGAAAGAGCTCAGCGCCAGTGACCTGGCCGGCATGCCTGAAATTACCATCACGCGCGACATGGAACTGCCGGAGATTCTGGCGCGCTATCCGGCCTGCCGGCAGGTTTTCGACCGCTACGGATTGGTGGGGTGCGGCGGCCCACTGGGTCCCCGGGAATCGCTCGCATTCTTCGCCCGCGCGCACCGGGTGGACGAGGGCCGTCTGCTGGCGGAATTGCAGGCAGCCGCCCGAAACAGCGTGCTGGAATCCGGCTCCCCAGAGTACGCGCCGGGGCCGGGAGACGTGATCTACCGGCGCTTTTTCCGCGCCGGCATCCTCACCATGTTCACCTTCGGATGCGTGCTCGGGGCGATCAACCTGGCGATCATGGCGGCCAGCCATCAACTCGCCTCGCTCGACATGCGCGCGGTCACCTGGGCGCATGCGCACGCCCAAGTGGCAGGCTGGGTCACCTTCTTCGTGATGGGATTCGCCTACCAGGCGATACCGCGTTTCAAGTTCACCACCTTATGGCGGCCGCTGCTGGCTTCGCGCAGCCTGTTCGTCATGGCCGCGGCGCTCACGGTGCGGACCCTCGCCGACCTTTGGGTGTCCCATCCCGCCTGGGCGCTCGCCGGCAGGATCGCGGGCGCCGGCGAACTGGCGGTGGTGCTGACGTTCGCGGTCGTCGTGACCCAGACTATTCGCAAATCAAAGAATCCCGTCGAGCCTTATGAGCGATTCCTGTTTGCGGCGCTGGGGTGGATGATTGCGGCATTCGCATTCGACTGGTGGATCTTCTCGGCCTCAGCCACGGTGAGCGGGTACCAGGGGTGGGTGCGCTTCATCAGCCGGTACGACGCGCCCTGGAGGGATCTTCAATTGGCCGGCTTCGCCGGCGGCATGATTCTGGGAGTCAGCCAGCGCTTTCTGCCCTTCATTTACGGCTTCCGCGAAGTTCCGGCGCGCACGGCGCGCGTAGTCCTGTACCTTTGGAATTTTGCGGTGGCCGGGAATGTGATCGCCTATTCGATGCTGATCCGCACCGGGAATCCGGTTTGGGGCATCGCGCTCGAACTCTGCATCCTGGGGATGTTCGCGTCGGTGGTCCTGCTGGTGCGGGGCTTCGGGCTGTTTTCGGTCAAAGTCGAGCGCGATCGCTCCCTGCCTTTTATTCGAGCCGCTTACTTCTGGGCGCTGGTGGCGATCGCGCTGCTGGCCCTGCTGCCGGTGTATGACAGCCTGCGCGGCGTAGCCTTTTCGCACGCCTATTTCGGCGGATACCGGCATGCCTTCACCGTCGGGTTCATCAGCATGATGATCCTGGGAGTATCCAGTAAGGTGGTGCCGATTCTGGGCGGCCTCGACCTGCGGCGGCTGAGTTCTCTACGGGCGACCTTCTGGCTGGTAAACGTGGGAAATGCCATGCGCGTGATTTTCCAGATCCTCACCGACAGCCGCTCGTGGGCTTACCCCCTGATGGGTCTGAGCGCATGGGTGGAAGTCACTGGCCTGACGCTTTGGGCCGTCGATCTCTGGCGGGCGATGGGCAGGCGGCCCGAAGCGGCGGGAACCGCAGAGGGCGTGTCCATCGGACCGCACACCAAGGTGTTCGACGTCATCCAGCGTTATCCCGAGACCACCGCGCTGTTCCGGGAGTTCGGCTTCAGCATGATCGACAATCCGATGGCACAGCGGATCTTTGCGCGTTCCATCAGCCTGGAGCAGGCCTGCCGCCTGAAGCGCGTGGATTTCCAGATGTTTGAATCAGCACTGCATCGGGCCGTGCAAAAGAGTTGCAGCGATTCCGACGGGTTGATCCAGATTGCCGGGGGGCAAGTTTGAGAGTACGGGTGGCAAGATGATCAATATGTGGTGAGCTAGATTTGACCTCGCAGCCTATGCCGTCATGATCGTCAGATCCGCCCAAGTTCCGACTTGACGCGCTCGGAACTGCGGCGAACGCAAAGTCAGATGGGCGACATGGCGACTACGCGCGGCCGAGTGGCCTGCTACCGGATTGTCGATGACCGGTGTCCGGAACCAATCGACTGCATCCCCTCAAAGAGCTCCTGGCCAGCTTTGACGAAGGGTTTGTCGAGCGTTACGATAGACGACTGCAGTGTCAAATCCGAAACACCTACAGAAGCTCGAGGCCGGAATCGAGGCATGGAACACATGGCAGCGTGAACTTCACCTAAAAAATGAACGGACCGAGAGACGGGTAATCAAACCGGACCTCTCAGGTGAGGATCTGAGCGGCAGAAAGATGTCTGGCGTTGATCTCAGCTTTGCCGATCTGACCGGGTGTGATCTCTCGAATTGCGATCTGGCCTACGCTCAGATTCGGGAGGCCAGGATAGCGATGGCCGATTTCCAGTTCGCGAGCCTAAGGGGCGCGAACCTTTATGGTGCTGATCTCCAGCGGGCTAATCTGAGAGACGCGAATCTTCTTCTCACGAATTTTACGGGCGCAGTACTTACAGAAGCTCGACTGAATGGGGCGAACATCTCGCGCACCGTCTTCCACGGTTCGATCCTCGATGGTGCCGATTTTGGTGCTTCGTCAATATCTTATTGCTCATTCGCTGGAGTCGACCTTCGTAATGTTATCGGCCTGGATGTAGCCCGGTACGTCGGGCCGTCATCTGTTGGTGTTGACGTTCTGTACCTGTCAGAAGGCCGGATACCGGGGGCATTCCTAAAGGGAACGGGCATTCCGGACAACCTGATTCTGTACGCTGAATCTCTTACTAAACAGCCAATTCAGTTCTATTCCTGTTTTATCAGCTATTCGAGCGCCGATCAGGATTTCGCGGACCGTTTGTACGCGGATCTTCAGGCGAACGGTGTACGTTGCTGGTTCGCGCCGCATGATGGCCGTTTCGGACTTAAGTTATATGACCAGATCGATCAAGCGATCAGAGTCCACGAAAAGCTGTTGCTCATAATCTCGGCTCACAGTATGTCAAGCGAATGGGTGAAAACTGAAATTTCCAGAGCGCGGCAGCGTGAAGTCCGTGAAAAGATCCAGGTGCTCTTCCCTCTTAGTTTGGTTCCATTTGACGAGCTGCGTGACTGGAGTTGCTTCGACGCCGATACTGGCAAGGATTCTGCCCGCGAAATACGCGAATACCTGATCGCTGATTTCAGCGGCTGGACCGACCATACGGTATACAAGCAGCAGTTCAGGAAGTTGCTGCGGGATCTCCGGTCGGTGCGGACTCTGGCAATTTCAAGAGACTAGATGCTGGACTGACCTCCGGCGCACTTTCGAGCGGACCACGCCAGCCGGGGAGTTGCGCTGTTTCGGCGTCCAGTTGCCGTGTCACGCGCTACGGTTCTTTGTGGCCGCAGATAGCAGTTGCCACCGGATGGACGCGGCCTGGGTGAGGATGCAGGGCAGCGCGCCGGGCGTACAGACACACTTCGGCGGCCTCAGGGGTGTCTTGCGGATCGGGAGGTGATCGTCACCGCCCCAGTCTTCCGCGTTTTCGCGGGGACCGGGGCGGGGTGAAACGTAACGGGGCTTATTGGCGGCAGTCTCCGGGGGGAAACCCCAGACTTACCCGAACCAATTCCCGAAACTCTGGCCGAAAACCGGTTTCTGTTGGTCCCGTCCGCGGCATCTGGCACACAGGGCCAGTCCCGCGGCAAGCCTTTCTAGGGGCGCCGGGCGCCAGGATCACCGATGGGAGCGGCCCAAGGCCGCCCCATTGACGATGAAATGCTGCGCAGCATTAAACTCATCGGGCCGGTCCGGGTGAACGAACCAGCCTTTCCTGATTTCAGCGTACGGCACGGGGGAATGGGGTACGGGGCGGTTTGTGCCGCGCGGGGCTGAAAACAGGCGAGATATTTTTCCGGACCAGTCGTGAATCCGGAAGTTGCGGTTGGCTCACCCGTGCCTTAACTGCTGGCGTTCACCGCCAGCAGCCCTTTCTCTTTCAATCCGGACAGGGCCAGCCCGTAGCGCCCCCGGATGCCGGTCTTTTCGAAGATGTGTTTGAGGTGGATCTTGACCGTTCCGGGCCGGATGCCCATTCTTTGCGCGATATCCCGGTTCTTCAGCCCCTGCTCCACGAGGTCCACTACCTGCGCTTCCCGCGGGGTGAGGCTGGAGCGCAGCCCGTGGGCCGCGCGCTCGGGTTCGCGCAACAGGGCCTCCTCCATCCACGTGGCCCCGCCCGCCACCGCCCGCAAGCACCGCAGGATGGTTGCCAGGTCCGCGGTTTTGCGCACCACACCGTGCGCGCCCACCTGGAGCATCCGCAGGGCTTCCGCCTCTGTCATGCTGGGCCCCCAGACGATCCCCCCTGTCTGTTTCGCAGCTCCCTGCAAGCGCTTGAAGCATTCCAAAACCGCGTGGATGCCGAAGGACTTATCCAGAATCACCACATCCGGCTGGGTTTCGCGGATCATCTCCATACCGCTGAACAGCGACACTTCCGCCCCGACCAGGCGCAGGTCCTCGCAGACGCTCAGCATCGCCCGCATCCCTTCAATGGCGACCGGTTCGGTGTCACAGACGGCCACAGTTTTGGCAGACGTAAGGCAGTTCATTCTTCTTCGCCCGCCCCGCAACGCGCGCAGGACGGTTGAGAAATCCTCCTCACAAACATCGGCTCAGGTTGATCCACACTTTAGTACGGGCAGCCGGATGCAACTCTCAGGTTTTCGCTATCATGACTTTTTGCTGGAACTTAGCGCCCAGAATGCAGCCGCCTACCTGGAGACCCGGGGCTTCGGTCCGCCCCCCACGCGCATCATCGAACTGGGCGGCGGCGTCTCCAACACCGTGTTGCTGATCGAGACCCCCGCGCGGCGCTTCGTCCTCAAGCAGTCCCTGGGCAAACTGCGCGTCGAGCAGGACTGGTTCTCCGACCGCGGCCGCATCTTCCGCGAATCCGGCGTGCTGCGAGGCCTGGCCCCGCTCCTGCCCGCCGGCTCGCTGCCGGAAGTCCTGTTCGAGGACCGGGAGAACTGCCTGTTCGCCATGAGCGCCGCGCCGCCCGAAGCGCAGTCCTGGAAATCCCTGCTTCTGGCCGGGCAGGTCGATCCGGAAATCGCCGCTGTCATCGGACGTATGCTGGGCACCCTGGTGTACGCCTCCTGGCGCAGTCCGGACTGGGAACAGGCCTACGGCGACCAGACCGTCTTCGACCAACTCCGCCTGGATCCCTACTACCGCAGCACCGCCCTGCGCCATCCCGAGCTGGCCCCGCGCTTCGCCGCCCTGATCGAGGAATCCGGCCGGCGCCGCGTGAGCCTGGTCCACGGCGACTGGAGTCCCAAGAACTTCCTCGTCTCTCCCGGCTCCGTCATGGCCATCGACTTCGAGGTCATCCACTTCGGCGATCCGTCCTTTGACTCCGCTTTCCTGCTGAACCACCTTCTGCTGAAGTCCTTCTACCGGCCCGAGTACCGCGCCGCCCTGGCCGCGGCGGCGGCGCGCTTCTGGACCGAGTTCCGCGCCGGCCTGCCGGCGGACTGCGCCTGGATCGAAAGCGCCACCCTCGCCCACCTGGGCGGTCTGCTGCTGGCCCGCGTGGACGGCAAGTCTCCGGCCGAGTACCTTCAGGACGCCGCCCTGCGCGAGCGCGTGCGGCGCTTCGCCCGGCGCCTGTTCCTCGATCCCCCGGCCACCGTGAACCAGGTGTTCGATTCCCTATGCCATTCCCCATCGAGCGTGTAGACGCCCTCGAGATTCTGGACTCCCGGGGCAATCCGACTTTATCGGTCGAGGTGGCCCTCGCCGGCGGATTCACGGGCGAGGCCCAGGTGCCCTCGGGCGCCTCCACCGGCACGCACGAAGCCGTGGAACTGCGCGACGGCGACCCCACCCGCTACGCCGGCAAGGGAGTCCGCCAGGCCGTGCGCCACGTCCTCGAGGTGCTCGGTCCCGCGGTGCGCGGCATGGACGCAGCGGACCAGGCCGCCATCGACCTTAGGCTGCTGGCGCTGGATCCCACGCCGCAAAAATCCCGCCTGGGCGCCAACGCCCTGCTGGGCCTCTCCTGCGCCGTGGCCCGGGCCGCCGCCTGCGCGCTGCGCGTGCCCCTGTGGCAGCACCTGCGGGGCTCCCGCGAGGCTTGCCTGCCGCTGCCCATGGTCAATATCGTCTCCGGCGGATTGCATGCCGGCCGGCAGTTCGAGTTTCAGGATTTCCTGGTCATCCCCCATGGGCTGCCCGATTATCCGGCGGCCCTCGAGGCCGCGGTGGCCGTCCACCGCGCCGCCCGCGCCGAGATCGAAAGCCGCGGCTACGTGCTGACCGGCGTGGCCGACGAGGGTGGCTGGGGCCCCCGCCTCCCCCGCAACGAAATGGCGCTGGAAATCCTGTGCCGCTCCATCGAGCGCGCCGGATACCGTCCCGGCGCCCAGGTTTCCATCGCCGTCGATGTCGCCGCCAGCCACTTTCAGCGCGCCGGGCAATACCACCTGGACAGCGAAGCGCGTGTGCTTTCGCCCGAAGAGATGATCGGCCTGCTGGCCGCCTGGTGCGCCCGCTTCCCGATCCTCTCCCTCGAAGACGGGCTCGCGGAGGATGACTGGAACGGCTGGAAGCGGCTGACCGGGGCGCTCGGCTCCCGCGTGCAACTCCTGGGCGACGATCTGTTCGTCACCAACCTCGCGCGCCTGGAGCGCGGCATCCGCGAAGGCGCCGCCAACGCCGTCCTGGTCAAGATGAACCAGATCGGCACGCTCACCGAAACCTTCGCCGTGATCGACCGCGCCCGCCAGAGCGGTTATCGCGCGGTGATTTCCGCGCGCTCCGGGGAAACCGAGGACGACTTCCTGGCCGATCTCGCCGTGGCCTCCGGCGCCGGCCAGATCAAGATCGGCTCCGTACGCTCCTCCGAGCGCCTGGCCAAGTACAACCGGCTGCTCCGGATCGCCCGCGACGCCGGCCTCGCCTTCGCCCGCTTTCCTACTCCAGCAGGTTGATCGTCCCCCGGCACGCCGGCGCCCCGCAGCGGCAGGGCACTTTCTCGATTTTTTTGTCGAAGCGGTAGTCCACCGTCAGCTCCTCACCCGGCTGGATCACCCGCTTGCTCATGTAGAGAATGTGCCGCTGAAAGTTCCAGGAATACAGGTTCGGCGCGCAACTGTGATTGATCAGCTCGGCACCGCTCCCGCCTACCGATCCGTCAATGGTCCAGTAATCGTCCAGCGTAAACAAGTACGTCCGCGGCCCCATCCCCCGGCGCTTCGTCTCCCGCCGGCTGATCAGCTCGCCCGTGTACTCGATCACCTTGCGCCGCGCCGGAATGCGCTCCGCGGCGTACACCCCCCACCCGTGGATGCCGGACCGGGCGACGCGCATCTTGAAGCAGGCGTGGCGCGGATCGATGCGCGGGATGAGAATCTCGGCCTTCGCGGACATTTTTAGTCGATTCTAGCCCATGCCCCGGCCTTTGAGAAGAGAGCCGCTATAATGTGACGGTCGTGATTCGATTTCAACCTGAAAATGAACCCGCTATCTTCGAGAATGCTTTGGAATTCGCCGCCCGCCAGTTGCGCGCTCTGATCCAGCGCGACCCCGATTTCTACCCGCTCTATACCGTCCAAGGCCGTTGGAACCACGGCGGCGAAGCCTGGACCCACTGGTGCGACGGCTTCCTCCCCGGCATGTTCTGGATCCTCTACGGCCGCGCTCCGCAGTCGAGCGCCGAGTCCCGCTGGTGGCGCGAGCAGGCCATCCGCTACTCCCGCCCGCTCGAGCCCCGCAAGCTCGACCGCAACGTGCACGACCTGGGCTTCATCTTCACCTCCACCTACCACCGCTGGTTCGGCTTCACCCAGGACCCCAGCCTCAAGGAAGTCCTGATTCAGGCCGGCCGCACCATGTCCCTGCGGTTTCAGGAACCAGGCGCCTACCTGCGCTCCTTCGTCTCCGCCGACTCCCTGTTCATCGACATCATGATGAACGTCGGCATCATCTTCTACGCCGCCCGCGAGACCGGCGACCCGCGCCTGCTGGACGTCGCCATGCGCCACTCTCTCACCTCCCGGCGCGTCCTGGTGCGCGGCGACGGCTCCACCGCCCACGAAGGCATCTTCGATGTCCAGACCGGCGAGTTCCTGCGGCAGGCCACCCACCAGGGCTATCGCGGGGATTCCTGCTGGACTCGCGGCCTAGCCTGGGCCCTCTACGGCTTCGGCACCTGCTATGCCTACACGCGCGATGCCCGCTTCCTCCAGACCGCCGAGGCGTGCGCCGATTTCTACATCCGGAACACCCCCGCGGATGGCATTCCGCCGTGGGATTTTGACGCCCCGCCCGAGAGCCGCAGCCTGTTGGACACCTCCGCCGCCGCCATCACCGCCTCCGGTCTCTTCCAACTCGCCGAACTGTCCGCCGACGCGGTGAAAGGCGATTTCTACGAGCAGACCGCGCGCCACATCCTGCGCACCCTGTGCCAAAAGCACCTGGCGCAGGACGATCCCGCCTGGGAAGGCATCCTGAAAGGCGGGGTCTATCACCTGCACAAGAACCTGGGCGTCAACGAATCGGTGATGTGGGGCGAATACTTCTTCCTGGAGGCCCTGGAACGCGCGCTGGCGGGCGGCCGGTAAACACTCCCGGACCGCCGGCCGCGGGTCCTGAGTCTCCTCACCGCAGGCTGATGCTTACCCGATTGGCCGTCTTGCCGTCCACACGCACCTCGACGGCTACTTCGCCGCGACCCGCGAGAGTCCGCGGCAGAGGGCCGATGTTCACCTGGTCGAGGCCCGGGTACTGGCCCTGGGCGCCGGCGTAGCGCACCGGGACATCCTCCCCGCCGGCCGTGACTTTCACCGCCGCCAAGGCGCTACGGCCACGAATGCCCGTCCCATAGAGCGAGAGAAAGACCTGCCGCGCTTCCGGCCGGAGATCGAGCGGTTCCGCAAGGCAGCTTCCGGGGGCTAGGCCGCACTCGGCCAGCAATTGGTACCAGCAAGGGCTGCTGCCCTCGCAAAATGTGGCCACCCCCGCGGCGGCCCCGCGGCCGTCGCCATTGGCCGAAAACAGGCCGGGCGCTACCGGCTCGATCCGCGCCGTGCCGATGACCACCGCGCCCCCGCCCGTATTGACGGCCACCGTCGCCGGCCCCACCTGCGTGTCTTCCGGCACCACGAAGTTCATCTGGCCGCTGGAGACAAACGGCAGCCACTCGACCGGCTTGGGATCTTCCGCGTCCTTCACGATCATCGCCGGACTCCCCTGCGTCACCGCAAACTGGCCGAACGCGGAGGCCAGCGACGCCGGCGCCAATCCCGAATCGCCGCTTAGACTGGCCGCGTTCACGATGGGCGCGGGAAGAAACGCGGTGTCTGGCTGCTTCTCCAGCAGTTTCGCCCGGTCTCCCGTTGTGAGCCACACGCTAACCGCCGAATTCGGATCGTTGGCCCAGGTGAACGTGGCCACCGAGCCGCCCGGCAGCGCGTAGCGGAACCATCGCGACCGCCACTGGATAGCGACCGCGTGACTGACATTGTCCGCGTTCAGGACAATCGCGGCATACGACCCGTCCGGGTTCCGGAAGGCCACGTTTTCGATGCCTTCTCCCGGTGAATCCGTCGAATAGATGCGCCTAGCCCCCGGTCTGACAAACTTGGCGGCGTGACCCAGTACATAGTAGTCAACGGTCCTCCCGGAAACTTTCTTGGACTTCTGGCTGACGGTGATCACTCCCCGGCAATTGGAGCATCCACCCTGCTTCACCGGACCGTTATTCTCATCCAAAGCAAGGTTCCACAGGATCACGCTCCTGGCCCAGTTCCGCGTCGCCCCGATTACCAGGTTTGATACCCGCCAGATCAGGTCATGGCCGAAATCCGCTTCCGTCACCATGCCTGAGCACTCCGTGAAATAGATGTCCTTCTCCGGATACAGAGAAGCCACCGCCGACTGTGCCGCGACACTGCACGGCCCGGTGCCCGCAACACAGTGCGGACAGTAACAATGGAAGGCGGCACCCGCGACATACTTCCTGGCGTCCGGGTCGTCGAGCACCGTTCTTGGATAGGCCGGCTGGTCCCAGTTGTGGTCCCAGGCGAGGATCCTGGTGTCAATCGCGTTCGCCTGAAAGACCTTGCCAACCGATTTCGCGAGCTTCGCCTGCTCCGCGGCCGTCATGCCCATGCAGGGGTACGTGCAACGGTCCAGGCCAGGTTCGTTCTGGAGAGTAATCGCCCGGATCTTGAGGCTCTGCGCCTGGTACGCCTGGATATACTTGGCCAGATACGAGGCATAGGTGTCGTACACCTCCCCCCGCAGATGGCCGGACATCAGGTCGTCGCTGTCCTTCATCCACGCCGGTGCGCTCCACGGGGTTCCCATGATGCTCAGCCCCGGGCTGAGTTTCACTGCCTGCTGTAACAGCGGAATGATGTAGGCTTTGTCGGGATCGATCGAGAAGTGCTCCAAGTTAGGGTCGGTCTTTCCTTTCGGCACGTCATCGTACGTGTAGTAGGGACCCTCGACGAAATCGGATGTGCCGATTGGCTGGCGTATATAACTGATGCCGATGCCTTTGATGGGATCGAAGAGGTCCTCCATCGCCCCCAGGCGCGCATCGGGAGCGAGGCTGTTCCATAACAGCCAAGCAGAGGAGTCCGTGAGCGAAGCCCCAAATCCCTCGATCTCTTGATACTGTTGAACGGCGTCATCGATCTGGATCGCGATGCTCTCGGAAGGGTACCTGGTGACTTCCACGTCGTCCACGTAGTAAGTGCCCGGCCAGTAGCTTTTGATTTCAAGTTTGTTGACATGGTGCATGCCAAAGTCCGCGGGAAGTTGCGCAAAGGAGACCGACGATTTCGTCCACTCGCCGCAGCGCGCCTTGTTCGAGGTCCAGATCTCGCTGCCTTCCTGCGAGTATTTGCTGTTGTCGTAGAATTTGACGGCCATGTTGTTGTACGCCGCCGCGGGACCCGTCGCATCCTTTGTCGGCAGCCCGTAGCTCCAAAGCGTCAACCGGTCCCCTCCCCTTCCGGTGAAATCCACGTCCCAGGATCCATCCCTGGAGCGGACAAAGTTGTAGTTCCAGTTGATCCCACTGTCGATTCGCAAAGACCGCGCCCCGCAGCGCACGGGTTCCCCCTGGTTGGAAAGACGCACCGTGCTGCCGCTCCCGGCCCAACCCGATTCCCCCGAACCTTCGAAGTCCTGATAAAGCAGTTCCGGCTTGACCAGTTGAAGGTCGTCCAGGTAGTAGGTGCCTGGCCAGTAATTCTTGATTTCGACCTTGCCGATCCGCAGGCGGTCGAAATCGGCCGGAAGTTGCGCCAGAGCGATGCAGAGTTCGGTCCACTGGCCGTAGCGGGCCTGGTCCGTGGTCCAGATCTCCACTCCGTCCGCCTTGTACTTGTCCGAGTCGTAGAACTTCACACCGACGGTGTTATCTGTCGCCCATCCGCCGCCCGCCGGCAGCGCATAAGTATAAAAGACCAGCCGCTCGGGTGGGTCGCGGAGCACAGCGGCCGGCCATGAGTCTCCCGGCAGGATGTCGTTGTAGTTCCACGTGGCGGTAGTGTCGATCCGCAATGAATACGTTCCGGAATGGACAGGCTCCCCGGGCCGGGAGCGGCGGATGCTGCTTCCCGAGCCGGCCCATGCTGGGTCGCCGGAACTCTCGAAGTCCTGGTAGGGGGCCGTCTGCGCCGGGCAAGGCGGAGCAGCGAACCATCCGGCGGCGAGGAGTCCGAACAAAATGCGGTTCCACGGGATCATGTTTCGATCTCCTTTCCCCGCTTCACTTAAAGCTGACGCGTAGCGGGTTCGCCTGCTGGTCAGCGCAGGTCAACAGGACATCCACCTCTCCGCGTCCCACCAGCGTGCGGGGCAGCGGGCCGATATTGATCTGGTCCAGACCGGAGTATTGACCCTGCGCGCCGGCGAACAAGACCGGTACGTCCGCGCCTCCCACGCTGACTCTCAGCGCGGGCGCGCACGGCGCGATCTGTACGAAGCCGAACCCGGCGGTCCCGAGCGCATCCCCGTCCTTCTCGGACGTCCAGATGGCCATGCGTCGCGCCACTGTGCCACATCGAACGGGTTGGTCATGTGCTGCAAAGCGGAGGTCCAGCTCCATGTCGCCGCGGAACGAGCTGAACGAGGGGACCGTCCCCGCCACAACCTCTACATCGGCTCGATGATGCGAGCACCCTTAGATAGCCCGTAAGAACTGCTGCCGGGTCCTTTCGGTTGGGAACTTCGGCATTCCGTAACGTTCGCGGTCGGCCTCACTCGCCCTTTCGAAATCGAAGCCCGTGGGCGGGGCAGGGAAAGTCATGACTTCCAATTCATTAGCAAGTTGTATTTTGGGCACAATTACGTCTCCGATGGGAGGAGCCTTCGAGGTGACTCGTCCTCTATTACGATATCATCAAGTGAATCTTGCTTCAGAATCCTGTAAACGGAAGCGGCACTTCCCAGTACGTTAGGGCAAAGTTAGGCGCGAGCACAAGGAAACCGAGAGTCGTAATCTGCTGCGAACCTTGATTGCGTGTAAACCTTCCGATTACCTGACACGCTGCGGCATCCGCGGTGACCAAGTGTCCCTGTAGCCAGAGAGTACCGTCCGTTCGGATCACCAAAAGAGTTTCAACTAACCCGTCGAGAGTGGCAAAAGCCTGCACGTTGGCGTCGATCGGCGTCCGGCCCGTCCAGAAGTTCGGTGCGGGTTGCCCGAAGGGTCCTTGCTCCAGCCACAGATTCCCGTCACTTCCGAGCACGAACACTTGATCATAATTGACGCCCAAAAAGCCCTGCACGTTCGCGTCTACCTGCTCCCGGCGGGTCCAGAAGTTCGGGGCAGGGTGTCCAAACGGCCCATGTTCCAGCCACAGATTGCCGTCACTTCCGAGCACGAACACGGTGTCTGGGTAAACAAGGCCTAACTCGAATGCCTGAAAGCTTATCACGTTTGCGTCTACCGGCTGTCGCGTGGTCCAGAACTTCGGTGCGGGTTGTCCAAACGGCCCGAACTCAAACCACAGGTTGCCGTCACTTCCTAGCACCAGCACAGTGTCGGGGGGATTCCTAAAGTTGGTGGCGTTAAACGCTTGCACATTCTCGTCGATCACCAGCGGGTTCGACACAGTCTGGTTGGTGGCAAATAGTCGCCCGCTTTGGCTTTCGTCCCCCCTGTCGAGAATCAGAAAGAAATTGGAGCCCATTCCCTGGAATCCCTTGGCTCCGTCGAAGACTTCGACCGGCATTGTGACACCTCCGAGATTAAGGTATGGATCTGTCTCTATATCCCAAATTCCGCAAGCATCATATCAAGCTCAATGACGTCAGACACTACGCAAATGCGTAGTAATTTGAGTACAAGCGGATGGGTACGGCGATTATGGTGTTGATGGCGGCGAAAAAAGAAAGGGGATCCCGAAGCAGAGCGGCGCACGGTACAGTTGGTTCCGGGCGAAGCCGGTTCCGCGGTGCCTTCAAAATCCTGGTAAACCACCGGACTACACGAAGCGGCCGCCGCGGCGGGGGCCTCCGCGCGGAAGTGGACGATGGAAAGGCCGAGCGCCGGCGAAAGCGCGGCCCACGCCCAATAGATTGGCGCCTTGCAGGATAAGCGAGACGCACGGGGTAACCAATTCCGGGTCACGGGAACCTCCTCCTTCGCTCCTGGCAAGCGCTGCCGGGCGATGCTTCAGGCGCACCGTGCGAGAATTGCCCCGGCCGGGAAATCCTGCCCCCGGCTTCGATGGTCTCCGGTCTCAGTGAGATCATAAGACTCTATTATCTGAAATACAAGAACAATTTCCTGGCGCGCGCCCGGCGTAGCCAGGCATTTCCGGGGAATTTGCCGGCATTTCGAGGATGCAGGCGCGCCGGGCGGCCGGCCTAAAACACGATCTTTCCCGAGATCTGCAAGATCCGGTTGTCCAGCGTCTGGTTGGCGTAGGTGCCGAAGTTCGTGGTCGGCGTGAAGGCCCCCGTCGCGGTATTGAAATTGAACCTGCCGTTGCGGATATTGGCTGCCGTGAACTCGGCCTCGTTGAAGGCGTTGAACGCGTCCAGCGCCAGATCAAACCGCAGCCGCTCGAACAGCGGAATCGACTTGGTCACCCGCAGGTCGTAGTTGGAGTAAGTCGGGCCGTAGTTCGTGTTGCGCCCATCCTGCGGCACGCGGTCCGTGAATCCGTTGGTGTCGTTGTTGGCGTCCCCGCCCACGGCGTTCGAAAACGGCTGCCCCGTCTGGGCCGTGATGATCGCGCTCAGCGACCAGCCTCCCAGAATCCGCCGCGCGGCGAGGCTGGACATCTTGTCGAAGTAGTCCAGGTCCCACACGAAGTTGGTCACGACCCGGTGGCGCTGGTCGTTCACGCTCGGGCCCCGCTCCAGGTTCGGGAACAGGCTGTACTGCGCCATCTTCCCTTCGTCGATCGAATTGAACGGCACCACGCTGGTGAAGTCCGGCGCCGTGTCGGTGGCCTTCGAGTAGGTGTAGGCCAGCGAAAGCTGGTAATGCTGGCCGTACCGGCGTTTGAAGGAGAGCGTAAAACCGTTGTAGAAGCTGTCCGCGCCGCTCTCAAACGCCTCCACCCGCGCGAAGTGGCTCATGGGACGCAGCGGGCTGCCCTGCGGGCCGGGATACCGCAGCAGCGTGCGCTGCCCCAATCCCGGCAGGTTCACCTGAACCGGCACGGGCGGGTATAGGTTGATGTCCCGCGTCCGCGTCAGGTGCTCTCCCCTCACGTTCAAATAGCTCACCGCGATCGTGGTGTTGTGCGCCACCTCGTACTCCGCACCGAAGCTCCCCTGCATCACCAGCGGCAGCACATAATTCCGGTCGAAATACAGAATCGAAGGCACCGCCGCGGTCCCCCCGCTCGGTCGCGAGCTGAAATTGCCCGGATAGGCCGGAATTGCCGCGCCCGTGAAGGTCAGGCTGCTGGCGCTGATGCCGTTCTGGTTGTAGGCCGTGGACATCAGGATCTGCGGCGCCCGCCCGTAGAACAGCCCGTAGCCGCCCCGCACCACCAGCCGGTCGGTGTCCAGCGGCCGCCAGGCGAATCCGAAGCGCGGCCCGATGTTATGCGTGTCGTCGTTCAGCGCGCTGGTGTCCACCCCAAACTGCGCCAGTTGCGGGTCCGGATTCTTCACCGGCGGGTGGGTGAGCAGCGTGATATCCCAGCGCACGCCCAGGTTCAACGTCAGGCGCGGCGAGACGCGGAAATCGTCCTGCGCGTACAGGCCGATCTCGGTGAAGTTCGGCCTGGTCGTAAAGCCCGGCGTGCCGGCTCCCGGAAACGCCTGAATGAACGAGGCCGGCCGGTTGGCGAAGAAGTCGGCGTAGCTGTTGAAGGTGTACGAACCGCGCGCGTTACCGGCGAAATAGTTCGCGATCTGGTTGTAATTCACGTCGCCGCCGACTTTGAAGTTGTGCCGACCCGCCACCCGCGTCAGGTTGTCGCCGGTCTGCACGCCCTTGATGTTGGCGAAGCGCGGCGTGATGGAGCTCGAGCCGAACAGCAGCGCCGTGGTGTTGCTCTGCCGCAACGCCGTCTCCGGCCCCAGCGAGTAGGCGATGCTGGGCTCGTCGTCGCGCAGGTACTGGAAGCGGTATTCGTTGATCAGCTTCGGGCTCAGCACGCTCGACAGCGAGACCGTAGCCGTGTCGGTGAGCACCTGGGCCGTTCCGGAGTGCTCGTACGCCACCTGGTTGCCCGAGGATTCCAGTCCCTCCCCGTTGAACTTCTGCCGGTTATAACGCCCGGAAAGCCGGTGCTTGTCGTTGATCTGCCAATCGTTCTTGATCAGGTACACATCCTGGTCGTAGGCCAGCGTGTACGGCGCCAACAGCGAGTTCAGGTGCTGGATGGCCGTCTGGTTGGCCGGGTCGGCCGCCAGGTCCGCCGGGATCGGCACTCCCAGAAACACCGGATTCGGCAGGTGGCGCCGCTGCCCGTCATAGTTGAAAAAGAAGAAGTCTTTGTTTTTCACCACCGGGCCGCCCAGCGTACCCCCGAACTGGTTGACGTGGAAGGGCTGCCGCGGCCGGCCCTGCGAGTTGTTGATCCAGGTGTTGGCGTTCAGCGAGCGGTCCCGGAAGTACTCGAACGCCGATCCGTGAAAATCGTTGGTGCCGGACCTGGTCACCACGTTGATCACCGCTCCTCCGGCACGCCCGAACTCCGCCGAATACGTGTCGCTCGAAACCTGGAATTCCTCCACCGAGTCCACGCTGAACTGGTAGGGCGCCCGCCCCGTTCCGGTGCGGCCCAGCGCCTGCCCGTAAAAGCTGTTGTTGTTGTCGCTGCCGTCCACCTGCAGGTTGTTGAGCGTGCCCCGCAGCCCGCCGAAGCTCAGGTCCCCCTGTCTCACGTCGCGCGTCACCCCGGGGGTCAGCAGGATGAAGTTCAGAAAATCCCGGCCGTTTAGCCCCAAGTTGGAGATCTGGTTGTTGTCCACCGAGCTGGCCACGCTGGTGCGTGTGGTCTCGATGGCCGCCGCCTGCGCCTCCACGTTGACGCTCACAGTGACCGCCCCCACCGTCATCTTCAGGTCCACCGTCACTGCCTGGCCCACTCCCACGCGCACCGCCTCCACCTTGGCGTCGTTAAATCCCTGCGCCGCGGCGGTCACCTGGTAGTCCCCCACCGGCAGCAGCGGCAGCGTATACAGCCCCACTTCGCCAGCGGCGGTCGTGCGCTCCAAACCGGTCTTGAGGTTCCGCACGGTTACTTTGGCGCCCGAAATGGCTGCTTCCGACGCATCCGTAACCCTGCCCGTAATGGTGCCGGTCAAGGCCTGCTGGGCAAGGATGGATGCAGGCAAGCAGATGGTGAGCAGAGCGATACACCGCAGACGAGTCATAAGTTCCCCAGTGTATCGCGAGTCTGTAAAAATCGGGTGAAAAAGCACAGAGCCGCAACCAAAAGGTTCCGGCTCCTCTATTTCTATATTTGTAGGATTTTAACGGGCAGCCATCAGAGCGCGCAATCGGCGCGCCCGCTCCGGGGCCCGCAATTGCCGCAAAGCCTTGGCTTCGATCTGCCGGATCCGCTCGCGCGTGACGTCGAACTCCTGCCCGATCTCTTCCAGGGTGTGCTCCCGCTCACAGCCGATGCCAAAGCGCAGGCGGATGACCTTCTCTTCTTTGGGAGAAAGCGTTTTGAGGATGCCCGCCGTCTCGTCCCGCACGTTGGACTCGATCACCGCATCCACTGGCGAACCCACCCAGCGGTCCTCGATCAGGTCGCCCAGGGCCGATTCCCCGTCCCGCCCCACCGGGGTCTCCAGGGAGACCGGGTCGCGCGAGATGGTCTTCAGCTTCTGGACCTTCTCCACCGGGATGTCCATCCGACGGCCAATTTCGTCATTTGTAGGAGTACGTCCAAGCTCCTTTTCCAGCTCGCGGGAAGCCCGCAGGAACTTGTTCATGCTCTCGTTCATGTGCACCGGAATGCGGATGGTCCGCGACTGGTCCGCAATGGCCCGCGTGATGGCCTGCCGGATCCACCACGTGGCATAGGTGGAAAACTTGTAGCCGCGGCGGTATTCGAACTTGTCGGCCGCGCGCATCAGGCCAATGTTGCCTTCCTGAATCAGGTCCAGCAGGTGCAGGCCCCGGTTGACGTATTTCTTGGCCACCGAAACCACCAGCCGGAGGTTGGCTTCCACCAGATCCTTCTTGGCCCGCTCAGCCTCCTGCTCCCCGTGCCGGATCACCGTCAAGGTGTGCTTCAGTTCCGGCAGGGTCGCCCCGGCCTGCGTCTCGCGCTTGCGGATTTCCCGCTTCAGCTCCCGCAGGCGGGCCTGTTGCATTTGGTTGGCCTTGCCCTCGATCTTGTGCGCCTCGCGGTCCAGGTGGCTCAACTCCTCCACCGCCCGCTCGATCTCTTTGGAGAATTCCTTCCACTTGGTCGAGCGGAACGGAATCTGCCGGATCCCCAGCGAGGTCTCCACCTTAGCCCGGTTAAGCCGCCCGCAGACCCGCCGCCGGGACTTCTTGCTGGCTGCCGGCGTGGCCTCCAGCTTCTCCGCCAGTTGCGCCAGCTTTTTATGCAGCGTCACCACATCCGCGAATTGTTTGTGGACTTCCGCCCGCCTCTTCAGGTCTGCCGGCGTGCCCTCTTCCAGGTCGCCCAGGTCCACCAAGCTGTCCAACTCCACGGCGCCCTTCTTCAACTGCTCCGCCAAATCCACCACCACGTGCTGTACCAGGGCGGAACGGCTGATCGCCTTCTGCATGCGGAGCTTGCCCCGCTCCATGCGCCGCGCCAAATCCACTTCGCCTTCCCGGGTCAACAGCGGAACGGCACCCATCTCCCGCAGATACACGCGGACCGGGTCGTCCGTGTAGATGGACTCTTCCACCGGCTGCGGGTGTAAAAAGTCGTCGTGCGCCGCTTCCGCATCGAAGAACTTGGCTTCTTCTTCGAAGTTAAGCCCTAGAGACTCAGGATTATCGGCAAGGAATTGATCGTCAAAATGATCCACTTAAGACTCACCTCCCCCTCGGACAAATACTCGAGCGACTGGGTTCTGCCTGTGGGGTGCGACGGATGTTGATAATGAAACCAGATTGTCGAACTGCTGACCCAACCCGGACGGCAAGGGTGTTGTTGGCACCGGGACTCGACTGATCATAACATCATTCCCGGCCATTGTTAAGGTCCAATTTAAAAGATGCCTGAGAGCTGTTTTGGTTACATTCGTTTTGCTCGGTTCAGGGTAATTTCTGGCGCACCAAGTTCTTGAGTTCATTAAAGAACGCTTCTTCATCCTGGAAGTCCCGGTAGACCGAAGCAAAGCGCACGTACGCAATCTTGTCCAACTCCCGCAGACGGTCCATGAGGAAATTTCCTATATCTGTAGTGGAAATCTCCCGGTCCGGCGAATCGGTGACCTTCGCCTCCACCTGGTTCACCAGTTCCGCCAGCCTGCCCATGCTGATGGGACGCTTCTCACAGGCCTTGAGGAGCCCCGCCAGCACCTTCTGCCGGTCGAACTTCTCGCGCCGCCCGTCTTTCTTAACCACCATGTACGGCACTTCGTCGATCCGCTCGTAGGTGGTGAAGCGCTTCTCGCACTTCAGGCATTCCCGCCGCCGGCGGATGGCTTCCCCCTCCCGGCCCTCCCGGGAATCCACCACCTTGTCCTCCATGTGACCGCAAAAAGGGCACTTCATGGGGCGATCTCGCGTCCGAGCTTCCTCAGATTATGCCAGTCCAGGCCTTCATGCAGCGCAAACACAAGCCCGAACGGAACTATTATTACGAATGTAGTTATCCACAACAGAATGGCCATGCTGGTGGCCACCTCCAGCGGCACCCGGAACAGCTCGGTGAGCACCAGCACCGACACCACCTGTATCCCACCGCCCACACCGGGGATCTGCACCACCGCGCCGAAGGTTACAAATCCAAGAAAAATCAAGACATCCACCAGACTGAACCGCACCAAGCCGCCAAACGCCCGCATCACGCAGAACGTGCAGGCCGCGATAATGGCCCACTCCAGGATAGTGTACCCGGTCAGCAGCAACACGGCGTGGTGGCTGCGGGTGGATTCCACTCCCTGCACGAATGCCTTGACCAGCCGCTCCGCGCGGCCATACCGGTGTTCCGGCAGGAATTGGAGGGCCTCCAGCAGGCGGTTTTGCACTTTCACCGAGAAGTGGCGGATCCCCAGCAGGACTGCCAGAATCACCACTGCCGTGATGCCCACGAACCACCCGCCGATGGCCAGCACCCAGGAGAGCGCGCTGCCCACCACCACTCCGGATTGCCGGACGCGGCTCAGGGCGAAACCGAACACCGCCAGGGCCATCAGCAGGTCGTAAATCCTTTCCAGCAGCCAGGCCGCCAGTTGCGAGGAAAACGGCACGCCCTCCTTTACCGAGATCAGGTACGGGCGTACGAATTCGCCCGGCCGTCCCAGCAGGGTGATGGCCGTGAAGCCGATGGCCGTGGCCGAAAACAGGTTCCGGATGCCCGGATGCGGCTTGACGGGCTTGAGCAGCACGGCCCAGCGCAGCGCGCGGCCGAAATAGGTGGCCAGCGCGCACAGCCCGGCCAGACCCAGCCACGCCCAGCGGATGTTTCGGAGGCTGTCCCAAAGCACCTTCCAGGCAAACCCCCGGCTGAAAGCCTCAGCCCGCCGCAGGCCCAAAACCAGCAACACGGCCAGCGCGGCCAGAACCACCCACTTCCATCGATGCTTTCCGATCGAGCCCCCTTTTCCCCGCGCCGGCCTCCCGCCGGAATCGCTGGTATCCCGGAAAATTTGAACCTATCATGATAAGGCCTCGTTCTTCTAAGTGAAAGCCGGTGGAACCGGCCGCCTGAACCCGGACCGCCGGAAACGAAAGGACACGAGGCAATGGCTACCGCGATCATGGTGTTGTTCCCCGGCGCAGAGGGAATCCCCGCCGGCGTGCGCGGCGGCCGCAATCTGCTACAAAGTACCTTGGACCTGGATTCCAGCCTCGTGGAACGGTGCATGGGCGGAGACGATACCGCTTGGGAGGACCTGGTCCGCGTCCACACCCGCCGCGTGTATGGCCTTTGCTACCGGTTTACGGGCAACGACACCGAAGCGCAGGACCTCACGCAGGAGGTGTTCCTGCGGGTCTTCCGCACCCTGAAGACGTTCCGCTCGGCGGAAGGATCGTTTGTCACCTGGCTGGCCCGGCTGACGCGGAACCTGCTCATCGATCATTACCGCCGCACGCGCCAGGAACGGGTTACGGACTCGATTGAAGAGCAGTTGCCCAGGCTCGAGGAAGGCGTGGCCGCCGCGGCCCGGCCGGAAGGCATGGTGGCCGGCCGGGAGGCCAGCGAGATCCTTCAGGCGGCTTTGCAAAAGCTCTCACCCGAGCTGCGGGAAGCGGTTATTCTGCGCGACTTGCAGGAAATGGAATATCGTGAGATCGCCGAGGTGCTGCGCATCCCGGAAGGCACGGTGAAGTCACGCTTGAACCGGGGACGGGCCGAACTGGCGCGCGTCCTCAGAAGGCAGAAGCTGGTGGTATGACCTGCGCAGACTTCGAAATCCGGATCTGCGACTACGTGGACGGCACGCTGGCGCCGGCCGAGCGGGTCGAGCTCGAACGCCACCTCGCCGTCTGCGCCTCCTGCGCCGAACTGGCGCGCGACTCCGCCGCCGCCGTGACCTTCATGGAACGCGCGTCCGAGGTGGAACCACCGCCCGAACTGCTCACCCGCCTCCTGTTCGAGCCGCCCTGGAGGAAATCGGGGGCCGCCGCGCGGTCCGGCGCCCGGCGCTGGCTGGCGGGATTGCTGCATCCGCTCCTGCAGCCCCGCTTCGCTATGGGCATGGCCATGACCATCCTGTCGTTCGCCATGCTTTACAAGTTCGTGGGCCCCATCCGCCAGTTGCGCCCGCAGGACCTGGAACCGGCGCGCGTATGGGCGGCCCTGGACGACCGCCTGTATCGCGGCTGGCAGCGCACCGTCAAGTTTTACGAAAGCATTCGCTTTGTGTACCAGATTCGCAATCAACTGCAAGAGTGGCAGCAACAGCAGGAGGAAGAGCAGCGCACGGCTCCACCGGACGCGCAAAAAAGCGGCGCTGGCGCCGACGACCGCCGCCTGCTGCCCAGGAATCCGCCGCGTTCCGGAGAAGGAGCACGGCCATCCGAGATGAAGGGGAAAAACCCATAGGGGGAGAAGACTATGACCTGTTTGAACCATCCCGAGACAGCGGCAGTGGCCTATTGCCGCACCTGCGGCAAGGCTCTCTGCGCGGAGTGCAAGCGCACCGCCCAAGGCACCATCTTTTGCGAGGAGCACTTGCCCGCGGCGGCCACGCCCGGCGCCGCGCCGCCCGCGCCCGCGATCAGCGAAGGCTCGCCCGGCCTGGCCTGTCTACTGGGCTTCATCCCGGGCGTCGGCGCCATCTACAACGGCCAGTACGCCAAGGGACTGGTGCACGCCATGATCTTCGGCCTGTTGATCAGCATCCAGAGTTCCGGGGCGGCTGCCGGACTGGAGCCCCTGTTCGGCGTCCTGACCGCCGCCTGGGTTTTCTACATGGCCCTGGAAGCCTACCACACCGCCCGCAAACGCCGCGCCGGCGAACTGGTGGACGAGTTCTCCAGCCTGGTGAATTTCCGCGGCGAGCCCGGGCGTTTCCCCGCCGGCGCCGTCGCGCTGATCGTGCTGGGGGTGATCCTGCTGCTCAACACCATGGGCTTCCTGAGCTTCTACTACATCGTGCGCTACTGGCCGGCGCTGCTGATCCTGCTTGGCCTCTACATGCTCTATGTCCGCATGACGTCGCATGAAGGCGACCGCGAGGTGGGCCATGAACGGCAATAACCAACCCCTCTGGCGGGCCATCCGCGGCCCGCTCACGCTGATCACCGTGGGAGTCCTGTTCGCCGTGGATCACTTCACGCCGTACAGTTTCCATCAGACCTGGCCCGTGCTGCTGATCGTCTTCGGGCTGCTGAGCCTGCTGGGAAGAAGCACCGCTTCGGGAGGTGGCGTATGAGACGCCGTTCGCTGGCTGGGCCGGTCCTGCTGATTCTGGTTGGGGGCGTGTTCCTGCTCTATAACCTGCGTCCCCAGATCCCGGTCTTCGAGTTGTTTTCCGTTTACTGGCCCTTCCTGCTGATCGCCTGGGGCCTGCTGCGCCTGGCGGAGGTGCTGGTCAGCGCCGCGCGCTCCGAACCGCAGCGCGCCGGCCTTAGCGGCGGCGAAGTGGCCCTGGTGGTGATCCTCTGCCTGGTGGGTTCGGGTATGTTTGCCGCCCACCGCCACGGCTTCCGCTTCAACGTCCGCAGCCTGGAGGTCTTCGGCGAGCAGTACGAGTATCCCATCTCCGATCAGAAGGCCTTGGGCACGGCCAAACGCATCGTCTTCGAAAATGCCCGCGGCAACCTGCGTATCACCGGCGGGGACGCCCCGGACATCAAGGTGACCGGACGAAAAAGCATCCGCGCCTTCAGCAAGGGCGATGCCGACCGCGCCAGCCAGAATACCCCCCTGGAGTTCATCGACCAGGGCGACCAATTGCTGGTGCGCACCAACCAGGACCGCGTTGCCAGCAACCAGCGCATCTCCGAGGACCTGGAAGTGGTGGTGCCGCGCGGGGTGGGTATCACCGCAAACGCCAGTTCCGGGGATTTTGACGTTTCCGATCTGGACCAGGGTGTGGAGATCTCCGCCGACCGCGCCGACGTGCGCCTGAATCGCATCGGCGGCGCCGTGCGGGTGGAATTGCGCCACAGCGACATCATCCGCGTCATGGACGTGAAAGGCTCCGTGGATGTGCAGGGCCGCGGCACGGACGTGGATCTGGAAAATATCGCCGGTCAGGTGACGCTGAACGGATCTTATGGCGGCAGCCTGGAGTTCAAGAACCTGGCCAAACCGCTGCATTTCGAATCGCAGAACACGGACCTGCGCGTGGAGAAACTGCCCGGTGAAATCAGCATGGACCTGGGGGAATTCACCGCCCGGAACCTGGTGGGGCCGGTGCGCTTCGTCACTAAGTCGCGCGACGTGAAAATCGAGGATTTCACCGAGTCCCTGGAACTGGAAACCGAGCGAGGCGATATTGACCTCGTGCCCAACCACCTGCCACTCCCCCGCATCACCGCCCGCTCGCGCGCCGGCCGTATTGACCTCGTGTTGCCGGACAAGGCCGCCTTCCAACTGGAAGCCACGGCCGAGCGCGGCGATGCCATGAACGATTTCGGGCCGGTCCTGGTCAAAGAAACCGACGGCCGCAGCGCTAGCTTGAGGGGCAAGGTGGGCCAGGGACCTTCCATTCTGCTCGTCACTGAACGGGGCTCGGTGAGCGTGCGCAAGGCCGGAGCCTCCGGCGGCACCAGCGAAGCCAAGCTGTAGCTCGAGTATCCGCTGCAAATACCAGCCTTGTCTGCCGAGCCGCGACTCGCCAGGTCGTGACAGATATTCCGAACTGACCCGGCGCCGTCAGCGTCGCGGCTCCGCAACCTACTTTTCATACCGCAACCAAAGCAGAAGTCTTGACAAAATATCATGTTAGATATAGTCTAAATAATTCATGGACCCCGAGGCGATTAGACGGTCCCTGGAGGGACGCGGGTTGCGGTGCACGGCGCAGCGCTACGCAGTAATGGCATTCCTGATGGAACACACCGGGCATCCCACGGCTGCGGAAATCTTCGAAGCCGTAAATCGCGCGGATCCACGCTCTTCCAGGGCCACGACGTATAACAATCTGCGGGACTTGGTGCAGGCGGGTTTGGTGCGTGAAGTGGCCGTCGAGGGCCGCGCCGCGCGATTCGATGCGAAAGGTATGCGGCATCACCACTTCATCTGCGACCGCTGCGGCAAGGTTGAGGACGTGGAGTGGTACGACGTCCCCCGACCTGCCTCGGGCTCCCTCGGCAAGCGGATTCTTCGCGAATGCGAACTCATTTTCCGGGGGCTCTGTTCAAAGTGCGCTCCGCGGCAGGCTTCGCGCTGAGTGCCGTGGTTCCATAGCGGTTTTTTTTGAGCGAATTCGAAGGAGGATGAACACATGGAGCAAAAACTCACGACCGCAGCCGGGGCACCTGTCCCCGATAATCAGGAAACCAAGTGCCCGGTATCGCACGGCGCTCGCAGAGCCGCGGCCCGGAGCAATGCGGACTGGTGGCCGAATCAACTGAACCTGAAGATTCTGCACCAGCACTCCCCCCTGTCCAATCCCATGGACAAGGAGTTCGATTATGCGGAGGAATTCAAGAGCCTCGACCTGAATGCGGTGATCAAGGATCTGCATGCCTTGATGACAGCGTCGCAGGACTGGTGGCCGGCCGACTTTGGCCACTATGGGCCGCTTTTCATTCGTATGGCGTGGCACAGCGCAGGGACGTACCGCATCGGCGACGGCCGCGGCGGGGCGGGCTCCGGCTCGCAACGTTTTGCGCCCCTCAATAGCTGGCCGGACAATGTGAACCTCGATAAGGCGCGCCGGCTACTCTGGCCGATCAAGCAGAAGTATGGCCGGAAAATCTCCTGGGCCGACCTCATGATTCTCGCCGGTAACGTCGCATTGGAGTCGATGGGGTTCAAGACCTTCGGTTTCGGCGGCGGCCGCGAGGACGTCTGGGAGCCCGAAGAGGACATTTTCTGGGGGCCTGAGGGCAAGTGGCTGGGGGACGAGCGCTACACCGGTGATCGGCAGCTCGACAATCCTCTGGCCGCTGTGCAGATGGGCCTGATTTACGTGAATCCGGAAGGGCCCAATGGAAAGCCGGATCCAATCGCTGCGGCGCGCGATATCCGGGAGACCTTTGCCCGCATGGCGATGAATGACGAGGAGACCGTTGCGCTCATTGCCGGCGGGCACACGTTCGGCAAAACCCACGGCGCTGCGGAACCGGCCCGGTATGTCGGCCCCGAACCCGAGGCCGCTCCCCTCGAGGAGCAGGGCTTGGGCTGGAAAAACACCTATGGAAGCGGCCACGGCGCCCAGACAATCGGCAGCGGCTTGGAGGTCACCTGGACCAGCACTCCAGTGAAGTGGAGCAACAACTACCTCGAAAACCTGTTCAAATACGAGTGGGAGCTAGTGAAGAGCCCCGCCGGAGCGTACCAGTGGACTGCCAAGAACGGGACTGCAGTAGACACAGTTCCGGATGCGCACGATGCTTCGAAACGGCACGCCCCGGGAATGCTCACGACGGACCTCTCCCTGAGGATGGACCCCATCTATGCGCCGATCGCGAAACGCTTTCTCGAGCATCCGCAGGAGTTCGCAGACGCATTCGCCAAGGCGTGGTTTAAGCTGACGCACCGCGACATGGGGCCTATCTCGCGATACCTTGGCCCGCTTGTTCCTGCGGAGCCCCAGTTATGGCAAGACCCTGTTCCCGCAGTAGATCATGAATTAATCGGGGAGCAGGATATTGCCGTCCTGAAGGCCAAGATCCTCAAATCCGGGCTGTCGATTTCCCAACTGGTGGCCACTGCCTGGGCGTCGGCGGCGACGTTCCGCGGCTCCGACAAGCGCGGTGGGGCGAACGGGGCGCGCATTCGCCTCGCGCCGCAAAAGGATTGGGAAGTGAACCAGCCGGCGGCGCTCGCGAAGGTCCTGCAAACGCTGGAGGCGATCCAAAAGGATTTCAACAGCTCGCAGCCGGGCGGCCCGCAGTCCAAAGGAAAGAAGGTCTCGCTGGCGGACCTGATCGTTCTGGGCGGGTGCGCAGCCGTCGAAGAAGCTGCGAAAAGGGCCGGGCACGATGTGAAGGTTCCTTTTTCGCCGGGGCGTACGGATGCTTCCCAGGAGCAAACCGACGTGCACTCTTTTGCCGTACTGGAGCCGATCGCTGACGGGTTCCGCAACTATCTCCGAAACGGACAACCCCTGCCCCTGTCGGCTGAGGAACTGCTTGTAGATCGGGCGCAATTGCTCACCCTGACGGCCCCCGAGATGACGGTTCTCGTCGGCGGCATGCGCGCTCTGAATGCGAACTTCGGGCAGGCCAAACACGGCGTCTTCACCAACCGGCCCGAGACGCTGACGAACGATTTCTTCGTCAACCTGCTCGACATGAACACGAAGTGGCAGCCCTCCTCTACATCCGAAGGCGTGTTTGAAGGGCACGACCGCGCGACGGGCCAGATCAAGTGGACCGGCACCCGTGTCGACCTTGTCTTCGGTTCAAACTCCCAGCTCCGGGCAATCGCGGAAGTCTATGCATGCGACGACTCGAAGGAGGCGTTCGTGAAGGACTTCGTGGCTGCATGGCACAAGGTGATGAACCTTGATCGCTACGACCTGGCCTGAAGCGCGGCCAAGTAACGGGCAAACGGGAACTCGAGACCGGTAACGGCGGCGGGGAGCTCGCGCCGGCGAAATGCTGCGGAAGCGCCCCGCAGCATTTCGCCGGGACAAACCCGGTAAAGCGCGGGAGCCGAACGTTTTAGTTTAGTTCATGTCTAACACTGGTAAGGCTTGGAACCGCCGCAAATTGGCGTCTCCTCTTGATACCGATGTAGTAACATGATGCAAATGGGGCGGGCCTGTTATGTCGTTTCCTTCCCGGACTCGACCCTTGATTTCGCGAACGTGTACGCGAGGGATCTCGCGGAAGCCGTGCTCGACAACGCCCCCGGCTCCACCGTGGAGGCGCGGGCTCTCAGAACAGATCCGCAGTTTCAGGACACTGGTTCGGCACTCGTTCTGATTCTAAACACCGGGGCCGTGGCCGGCCTCGCCACGGCCGTGGGGCGAGGCATAGCCGGTTTCTTGCGCCGGAATTCCGGTGTGAAAATTACGATCCGGACGGACAAAGGTGAGATGATCGTTGACAACGTGGACAGCCGCAACGCCGCCGAGGTCGTGAAAGCGTTTTCCAGGTCAGACTGATGGAAGGGTAAGCTGTGGATCAGACGGTCAAACCAGAGCGGACAGCCGCTATCATTTTGGGCGCATCATATTGGCCTGAATACCCGAGCTTTGGCAAGTCTCTCAATCCAGTGTTCGGGAACTCCGCCGCCGCGATGCGCGAGTATCTGACCGACCCTATGCGATTCGGTTTACTCCCGGCCAGAGTGCTGAACCTATTCGAATCCCAAGCTCCGGCGCCAGAGATCCACCAGCTCATCGCAAAGTTTCTGACGCCTCTCTGCTCTGAGGGGGATAGCGGGGGAGTTACCGACCTGATTGTGTATTACGTTGGGCACGGAGGCTTCACTGGTCCAGACCGGCGATATTTCTTCGCGATTCCATCGACTGTGGAGGGATATGAGGGCTCGTCTGGCTTACGCGCTGCGGACCTGGCATCGACATTAAAGACGGCGGCGCGCCGCGTTAGAAAATACTTGATTCTAGACTGCTGCTTCGCGGCAGCGGCGTTCACGGAGTTTCAATCGGCCGGAGGGGTCGCACAACTAGCCGGTGAGCAGTTTGCCGAGGAACTCCCCGCGAAGGGGACGGCCCTTCTATGCGCGGCCAGCAAGAGCGCGCCGGCGATTGCACCCGTCAAGGGAACGTACACAATGTTTTCGGGGGCGCTCCGCGAGGTTCTTCTGAACGGCTCGAAAAGCGGCAGACTCCACATTTCGCTGTACGAAATCGGAAAAGAGATCAAGGGACTGTTGCGGGAATGGTCACCGGATGATTGGGTGAGACCGCAGGTACTCTCTCCCGACGCCGCGGAGGGGGATGTCGCCGAAGTTGCGTTGTTTCCGAATCCAGCGGTGAGCACGGTCGAACTAAGGCACTTGATTTCAGGATTGATGGATCGAGTAGCCGATATCGAAAAGTCAGCCCAAGCGGCGGTCCGGATGACAGGGGAAGTGGAGCAACAGGGCCAGCTAGTAACCAGGCGCGTCGGTGTTCTCGAAACTCAGGCTCAGGCTGTCGATGGTCGGGTGGGGGAGCTGTTGGCGGCGAGCCAGAAGGCAGGCCAGCATCTTAGCAATCTGGAACGGCAAGGCCAGACCATTGCCCGGCGGGTCGAGGAACTGGAAGCCGCCGCGAAAAAAATGGCGTCGACGGACAAGTTGGTTCACGGCCCGGCCGAGGGCGTTCCTGCCCTCGAAAAAACGCCCGTTGAAAGCCCGCAACCCACCGCCCCTGAGGTCAGCCACCCCAAACTTGTCGCGGAGCAGATCCTTAACCCTTTGGCGGCAATTCATATCAGTTGGGTACTGGCGTTTCTGTTTTTCTGGTTCGCCATACCAAATTTGGATTTTCTAGAAGGTCGTTTTGGCCAGTTCCAAATTGGAAGCGTGCTGAATGGACGAAAGGACTATAGGGAGAGAGCCTATCAGTTCGGTGTGGGAGACTTCACCAGTTCATTAGTCCTTTTCACCCTTTCGGTTGTTGTTCTGCCATTCGTGTTAAGTTTCGTTTTTCGGCGCGCACGTTGGCGTAATGCGTTCCTATTCGCATTATGCTGGGCGTTCGCGTGCATGACCGGGCTGTTTTGCGCGCATTTCGTCGGGAAGGTCAATGGTGGGGATTTGGCGTTCGATGATGGGTTCGCCAAATGGCTGTTCTGGGGGACGGCTGCGGCGTTTGTGTACGGCCTGGTGCAAGGCGGCTTCTTCAGTTTCTTGGGTGTGTGTTATCGAGTGATTTCGCGTCGCGGGGCAATCGCCATTTGCGCATCCCTCGCATTCAGTTCCACGGTGACCTGGGTACTTTGCCTGATGGGCCTCTGGCAGAGCCCCCGATTGGGGTTCCTTGCTCTGGTCAGTTCCGCAGTGAGTGCGATCATCCTCGCGAATTTGCACAACGCTGTTGAAGGAGTCCTGCCGACAAGACCGAAATCAACGGCGCCTGCAAAATTAAGTGGGATGCGCGCCAGCAAGTAATCGCTGGTGCGCTGCTTGAGGCTGCGCGGCCCCGCCGCGAGGATCTTGCGCCGGACGATCGGCTGCTGACGCATCTGTTCCACGCGAGCCGGGACCGCAGGCGAGCGGCGGATTAGGTCTTCTGCCGCCGCGCACGGCCTCCTGTGCTAGCATGGGGACCCGTGCGCCGCCCCGGACTGGACCGCTCTCTGGCCGTTCTTTTTGCTGTCAACGTCCTCAACTTTTACGACCGGGGGGTGTTGGGCGCGCTGGTCGAGCCCATCCGCCGGGAGTTCTCCCTCTCCGATACGCAGATCGGGGCACTGACGACCGTGTTCACCCTGCTCTACGCCGTGGTGGGTCTGCCCGCCGGGCGCGCGGCGGACACCTGGAGCCGCAAGAAGCTCCTGGCCCTTGGCGTATCGGTGTGGGCCGGCTTGACCGCCTGGGGAGGCTTGGCCTCCAGCTACCTCATGCTGCTGCTCTCCCGCCTGGGGGTGGCCGTGGGAGAGTGCGTGTGCGCGCCCGCAGCCACCAGTTGGATCGGCGACCTGTTTCCAGCCTCCCGGCGCTCGCGGGCCCTGGCTCTGTTCATGCTCGGCGTGCCGATCGGCCTGGCGCTGAGCTTCAGCATCAGCGGCCCGGTGGCTCAGGCGCGGGGTTGGCGCACGGCGCTGGTGCTCGCGGCCCTGCCCGCCGTGGCTCTGGTCCCCCTTCTGCTCACCCTGCGCGAACCCGAGCGCGGCGCCGCCGAAGCCGCACCGGCGCACACTGCCTCTGCCTGGTCCCTGCTACGCATTCCCACACTCTGGTGGATCATCGCCTCCGGTGCTCTGGTCAACTTCAACCTCTACGCCCTGAGCGCCTTTCTGCCCGCGTTCCTCACTCGTTTCCACGGATTGTCCGTGGGGCGCGCGGGATTCTGGGCGGGCGTGGGCTCGGGCGTGGCGGGCGTAGCGGGCGGCCTCGTGGCGGGAGCCTGGGGGGACCGCGCCATCCGCCGGCGTCCCAACGGCCGCATGCTGGCCGCCGGGCAAACCTCCCTGCTCGCGGCGCCGGCGGCCCTCTGCGGCATCGCCCAGCCCGCGGGCTCCGCCTCCCTGGCCATCTGGTGCATTATGGCAGCCTACGGCCTGCTGAACATGTATTACGGGTTTGTGTATGCCTCCATTCACGACATCGTGGCGCCGCGCCTGCGGGGCACCACCATGGCGCTCTATTTCCTGGCCATGTACCTGTGCGGCGCCGCCTTCGGCCCCCTGATCACCGGCCGACTCAGCGATTTCCTGGCGCGCCGGGCTGCCGCCGCGGCCGGATCCGCCGCCCTCACCGAGGCCTCCCGCGCCGCGGGCCTGCACCAGGCCATGTATCTCATCCCCGCCCTGGCGCTGGCCCTCTCCCTGGTGCTCTTCGCCGGCGCGCGCACCATCGCCCGGGACATGGCCCGCCGGCACAGCTACAATTTGGCTAAATGAGGTTGCTGATCTTCTCGGATATCCACGGCGACCTGCGCGCCCTCGAGCAGCTCATGGCCACCGATGCCGATTACTACATCGCGGCGGGCGACCTGGTGAACTTCGGCCGGGGCCTGGAACGCTGCGGCCCGATCCTCGCCACCAGCGCCGAACGGGTCTATGTGCTGCCCGGCAATCATGAGTCCGCCGCCCAGATCGGCGCCTTCTGCCGCCAGTTCGGCCTGCACGATTTCCACGGCCAGACCTTCCTGGCGGACGGCTACCACCTGGCCGGACTCGGTTATTCCAATCCCACGCCGTTCAACACCCCCGGCGAGTACAGCGAAGCCCAGCTTGCCGAGCGGCTGGCCTGCTTTGCCGGCCTCGATCCGCTGGTGCTCATCTGCCACGCCCCGCCCCACGGCACCTCCCTCGACCGCATCCGCGATGGCCTGCACGCCGGCTCCACCGCCGTGCGCGATTTCCTGCGGCAGCACCAGCCCGCCTGGTTCTTCTGCGGCCACATCCACGAGGCCAGCGGAGTCGCCGAGCAGCTCGGGCGTACCCGCGCCGTCAACGTCGGCAAAATGGGCTATTTGCTAGAATTGAAGTAAGCTATGACCGTAGAAGAATTGGAACGCGAATACTCGCCCCTCCGCGAACAGGCCCTGGCCGTGCGGAGGTATCTTTGACGCCTCCGCGCAGCAATCCAAACTGAACAAACTCGAAGAACAGATCGCCTCCCCGGACTTCTGGAGCCAGCCGGAGAAGAGCCAGAAAGTCATGCAGGAGCGCAAGCGCCTGGAAGAGGGCCTGGCCAACGACCAGCGCATCGCCGGCATGACCTCCGACCTGGACACGCTCTTCGAACTGGCCAAGGAGGGAGAGGATGTCAACGGGGACATCCAGCGTGACCTGAAGGCCTACGCGCATTTGCTGGAGAAGCTGGAGACCGCCATGCTGCTCTCCGGCGAAAATGACGCGCGCAGCGCCATTGTCACCATCCATCCGGGTGCCGGCGGCACCGAAAGCCAGGACTGGGCCGAAATGCTGTTGCGCATGTACCTGCGCTGGGCCGAGCGCGAGGGCTTTTCGACCGTCATCACGGACCGCCTGGAGGGCGAAGGCGCGGGCATCAAGTCCGTCACCTTCGAGGTCAACGGCGAAAATGCCTACGGCCTGCTGCAATCCGAAATCGGCGTGCACCGCCTGGTGCGCATCTCGCCGTTTGACGCCAACGCGCGCCGGCACACCTCCTTTGCGTCGGTCTTCGTCTACCCGCAGGTGGACGACGAGATCAAAATCGAGATCCGTCCGGACGACCTGCGCATCGATACCTTCCGCTCCAGCGGCGCCGGCGGGCAGCACGTCAACATGACCGATTCGGCGGTGCGCATCACGCACTTCCCCACCGGCATCGTGGTGCAGTGCCAGAACGAGCGCTCCCAGCACAAGAACCGCGACAGCGCCATGAAGCAGTTGCGCTCGCGGCTCTACGAGTTCGAACTGGAAAAGAAGCGCGAAGAAGCTCGCAAGACGGAAGCCTCCAAGCTGGATATCAACTTCGGCAGCCAGATCCGCAGCTACGTGCTGGCCCCCTACCGCATGATCAAGGACCACCGCACCAGGCTCGCCATCGGCGATGTGGACCGGGTGCTGGAAGGCGATCTGGAGCCGCTGATTCACGCCTACCTGGTGTACCGCAAGACCGGCAAGACCATGGGCGACGGCAAGGACGATCTGCCCGAGTGAGCGCGGAGTTGGACCATGCCGCGGCGCTGATCCGCGCGGGCCGCCTGGTGGCGTTCCCCACGGAAACGGTCTACGGCTTGGGCGCCAACGCGCTGGACCCGGAGGCGGTGGCGCGCATCTACAGCGCTAAGGGCCGGCCCTCCACCAGCCCTCTGATCGTGCATGTGGCTTCCGTGGAAATGGCCCGCGGCCTGGCCTCCCACTGGCCGCCAGCGGCCGACCTGCTGGCCCGCCGTTACTGGCCCGGCCCGCTCACCCTGGTGGTGCCCAAGCACGCGCGCATTCCCGGCATCGTGACCGCGGGTCTGGCCACCGTGGGCCTGCGCATGCCGGCGCACCCGCTGGCGCTGGAACTGATCCGCCGGGCCGGGGTGCCCCTGGCAGGTCCCTCCGCCAACCGCTTCACCCAGCTTTCCCCCACCACGGCCGAGCACGTGCGCCGCTCCCTGGGCAGCGCCGTGGACCTGGTGCTGGATGGCGGCCCGGCCAACGTGGGCATCGAATCCACGGTGCTGTCGCTGGCCGGCGAGCGTCCCGTCCTGCTGCGGCCGGGCGGGCTGCCGGTGACCGAGATCGAAGCCCTGGTGGGGCCCGTGGAGATAGCCGCCGCGGCCGCCGCCGGGGAGCCCCACGCCTCCCCCGGCATGCACCAACGCCACTATCAGCCGCGCACGCCGCTGGTGCTGCTGGCCGCCGGCGAGGCGCCCCCCGCGGGGCGCGGCGCCTGGCTGACACTGGGCCGCGAGCAGCCCGGCGGCGTGCGGATGCCCGCCGATCCGCGCGCCTACGCCGCCCTGCTCTACCAGACCCTGCACCGCTTGGATGAAGAAGGCTGGGATTGGATCGCCGTGGAGCGACCGCCGGATGCGCCGGAGTGGCTGGGAGTGCTGGACCGCCTCACCCGAGCCGCCACCCGGTAAGGCGCTAGAGCTGCCATTTCAGAGCTACCATAGACACGCGGGATTCGCATGAGACAAGTTCTGATTCTGGCTGCCGCCGCGGCTGCCGCGGCAGGCCAAAGCATGCCGGACCGGGGCCCGCTGCGGGTTCTCTCGTCCAACCCCCGGTACTTCACGGACAACTCCGGAAAGGCCATCTATCTCACCGGAACGCATACGTGGAGCAACTTTCAGGACTCGGGCCACCGCTCCTCCGTGGGGGACCCTCCGCCGGTCTTCGACTATGACCGGTACCTGAACTTCCTGGAATCGCACCATCACAACTTTTTCCGCCTCTGGCGCTGGGAGTCGCCGCGCTGGAACGACGAAGATCCGGTGGGGCTGAAGCATTCCGCGCCGCATCCCTGGATGCGCACCGGCCCCGGGCTGGCGATGGACGGCAAGCCCAAATTCGATCTGACCAGGTTCAATCCCGAGTACCTCCAGCGCATGCGCGAACGCATTCTGGCCGCCCGGGGGCGAGGCATGTACGTCTCCGTGATGCTGTTCGAGGGATGGGAAGCGCAGTTCACCGACGCGTGGATCTGCCATCCGTATAACGGCAGCAACAACATCAACCAGGTGGATGCGGACACGAATCATGACGGCCGCGGTCTGGAATATTACACGCTCCAGCAAAACCCGATGGGCCGACGCGTGCTGGAACTTCAGAGGGCCTATGTGCGGCAGGTGATCGATACGGTCAACGATCTGGACAACGTGCTCTACGAGATCTGCAATGAAGCCGCGGCCTATTCGACCGACTGGCAGTTTGACATGATCCGCTTCGTCCACGAGTATGAGGCGGGCAAGGGCAGGCGGCACCCCGTAGGCATGACCGCCGAGTACCCGGGCGGCGTCAACCGGGAACTCCTCAGCAGCCCGGCGGACTGGGTTTCGCCGAACAATGGCAGCGCTCCCGACACTTACCTGGAAAATCCTCCGGCCAACTTCAGCGGCAAGGTGGTGGTCAGCGACACCGACCACCTCTGCGGGCACACCTGCGGAGACAGCATCTGGGTCTGGAAAAGTTTCATCCGCGGTCTCAATGTACTTTTTATGGAGACGCTGGAGCCGGCACCCACCTGGCAGGATTCGGCGCGTGTGGCCATGGGCCAGACCAAGCGCTTCGCGGAGACCATCAATCTGGCGGAGATGACTCCGCACGACGCGCTGGCTTCCACGCAGTATTGCCTGGCCCAGCCGGGCGCCGAGTACCTGGTCTTCCAACCGGGCATCCGCGGCGAGTTCACCGTCAACCTGAGCGGCGCCCCCGGCGCGTTCACAGCCGTGTGGTTCGAAGTGAATGAGGGCAAGACGCTCCCGGGTGGAACCGTGCAGGGAGGGGCCCGCCGCAGCTTCCGGACTCCCTTTCCCGGTCCGGGGGTGTTGCACCTGAAGCTCGCCGGGGCTGCCCGGTAACTTACCCCAGCGGCAGCGGATCTTTTCGCTCCACCGGCTTTTCCGTGCGGAAGAGGTTCTCGAAGACCTCCCGCAGCTTGTCGGTCGCCTGCCGCGCGAACAGGCCCGAGAGCGCGCACAGGGCTGCCATGCCGAAGGGGCTCAAAGCGTCCGCCCCGCCGGTGCCGGTAACCATGCCGGCGCGCACCGCCAGGTACACCACCTCGGCCAGCGCGGCGCCGATAAACGGCCGCATCACGTACCACCAGGTCCAACTGGCCGCCAGCCGGTCGTTACCCGCGTACTCGGCGAACGAGCTCGCCAGATGGATGTACGAGCCCAACGCGCCGGCCAGGGCGGCCAGCAGCAGGTAGCGTGCCTCCAGCGGAAACACGAACCGGCCCCAGAAAAACGTGGCCGGCTCGAACGGAGCCCGCGTCACGGGCCAGAGCTTCACCAGAAAATACAGGACTGCCAGCAGCAGTCCCGCCACGTACGCGCCCAAGAGCGCGCGCAGTCTCGCGGACATCAATTTCGACCTCCGGATGGGGATGGGAGGGCGGCGCCCGGAAGGCGCCGCCGCGCAACGAAGGGAGCTTACTTGATCTCTTTACTGTTGACCGTGGCCGGCTCTTGCCCGTAATTTTCGCGGATCACCAGGCTCTGGTCGGAGAAAAAGGTCCGGCTACCCGTGGAATTATAGGCAATCGGCACGGCGCTGATGGTGTAGCCGCTCGGCCCGCCGGTCACCGTGAATTTGTAGCCGCTCTTGTCGCCGGCCGCCAGGTCACCCGGAATCAGGTCTGCGCCCGAAGGACCAGGTTGGCCGCTGGCCGGCGGTCCCAACTCCGTCAGGTTGGCGGCGAAGCGCCCAAACTGGGAGAAATACTGCGTCTCGGCGGAGTGCAGCGTCTTGATCGCCGCAATGGCCGCCGTCTCCTGGGCGTACATGCGCGCGCGATTCAGCTTGGGAAGAGCGATGGTCGCGATAATCAGGATGATCGCGATCACGATCAGCAACTCGATAAGAGAGAATCCTCTCCGCTGGCGAATGCGGTTCATGCCGGTTTCCCTTGCCTTCATTGTATGACGCCATCCGCCGGCCTCGCGTGGAAAGATTCCTCGCGGACCAGGCCGCCGAGCGCTTGCAAGCGCTTCCAAAAATCCCCTAAAAGGCTTAATTTCAGCGCATTAGGACCATCCGAGAGGGCCCGGCTGGGAGCTTCGTGCACTTCCACGAAAATGGCGTCAACCCCCACCGCCACCGCCGCGCGGGCCAGCGGCTCGATGAACTGCGGCTGTCCCCCGGAAGCCCCCGCGCCGGCGCTCGGAAGCTGCACGCTATGGGTGGCGTCGAACACCACCGGCCAGCCGAACGACCGCATGACGACCAGCCCGCGCATATCCACCACCAGGTTGTTGTAGCCGAAGGAAGATCCGCGCTCGGTCAGTAGAATCTGCCGGTTTCCCGTGGAGGCCACCTTCTCGGCCGCGTGCCGGAAGTCCTGCGGGGCCACGAACTGCCCCTTCTTGATGTTCACGATCCGCCCCGTGCGGCCGGCCTCCACCAGCAGGTCGGTCTGGCGGCACAGGAAGGCGGGAATTTGCAGGATGTCGGCCACCTCGGCGGCGGGGGCGGCCTGCGCCGGCTCGTGGATATCCGTGAGGATCGGATAACCCGCCGCCTTGACACCCGCCAGGATGCGCAGGCCCTCGCGCAACCCCGGCCCGCGATACCCCGTAAGGCTGGTGCGGTTGGCCTTATCGAAGGAAGCCTTGAAGACGAACGGCCCCACCGCCTCGCCGATAGCCCGCGCCAGGAAGTGCGCGTGCTCTTCGCTCTCGATGACGCAGGGGCCGGCAATCAGCGCCAGGGGCCGCCCTGGGCCGAACGAATCGAAAGTCATCGGCATCGGCAGGTCTACCGCGAAAACTGCGGCTCGGCGCGCCGCGCTGGTTCCTTCTGGCGGGCCAGGCGGCGCTGGCGATGCTGGTAGGCCGCGCCGATGAAAGCCTTGAACAGCGGATGCGGCTCGAGCGGCTTGGACTTGAACTCCGGATGGAACTGGCAGCCCAGGAACCAGGGGTGGTCCCCGATCTCGCAGATTTCCACGTAGGTCTGGTCCGGAGTCTCGCCCGTAATCTTCAACCCACCGGCCCGCAAACGCTCCTCGTATTCGCGGTTGAATTCGTAGCGGTGCCGGTGGCGCTCGCTGATTTCGCGGGCGCCGTAGGCCTGCTGCGCAAAACTGCCTTCCGCCAGGCGGCACGGCCAGGCCCCCAGCCGCATGGTGCCGCCCAACTCATCGATGCCCTTCAACTCGCGCAGCTTGAAGATCACGCGGTGCGGCGTGCCGGGGTCGAACTCGGTGGAATCGGCGTGCTCCAGGCCGCAGACGTTCCGCGCGTACTCGATCACCATGGTCTGCATGCCCAGGCAGATCCCGAAGTACGGCACCTTGCACTCGCGCGCATAGCGGATGGCATTCAACATGCCGTCGATGCCGCGCTTGCCGAAGCCGCCCGGCACCAGGATTCCGTCGTAGCCCTCCAGTTGCCGCTCCCAGTCGGCGCCTACCACCCCCTCGGCCTCGATCCAGTTGATCTTGACCTTCAACTGATGGGCGAGCCCGCCGTGCAGCAGGGCCTCTTTCAGGCTCTTATAGGAATCCTCGTATTCCACGTACTTGCCTACCAGGCCGATGGAGACCTCGTCCACGGGATGCTGCATACGGTGGAGCATGCCCGTCCAGCGGTCCAGGTCGCGGGGCCCGGCGTCCAGTTTGAGCAGGCGCAAAGCCATCTCGTCCACGCCTTCACCGGCGAACACCAGGGGCACCTCGTACACCGATTCCACGTCCCGCGCGGTGATCACCGCTTGCGGCTCCACGTCGCAGAACAGGGCGATTTTGTCCTTCATCTCCGGCGGAATGAAGCGCTCGGACCGGCACAGCAGCATGTCCGGCTGGATACCGATGGCGCGCAACTCTTTGACGCTGTGCTGGGTGGGCTTGGTTTTCAACTCCTGCGCGGCGGCGATCCAGGGCACCAGAGTCACGTGCACAAACAGCACATTCTCTTTGCCCAACTCGTGCCGCATCTGCCGAATGGCTTCCAGAAACGGCAGCGACTCGATATCGCCCACCGTGCCGCCGATTTCGACGATCACCACGTCTACATCCGCCGAGATGCGCCGGACGGCCGATTTGATCTCGTTGGTCACGTGCGGGATCACCTGCACGGTTTTGCCCAGGTAGTCGCCCCGGCGTTCCCGGGAAATGATCTGCTCGTAAATCCGCCCGGAGGTGAGATTGTTGGCCTGCGTCAGCCGTGCGTGGGTGAAGCGCTCGTAGTGCCCCAGGTCCAGGTCCGTTTCCGCCCCGTCGTCGGTGACGAACACCTCGCCATGCTGGAAGGGGCTCATGGTCCCCGGATCCACGTTCAGATAGGGGTCGAATTTCTGGAGGTTGACCCGCAGCCCGCGGCTCTCCAGCAGACAGCCGATGGAGGCGGCCGCAATCCCCTTCCCCAGCGACGACACCACGCCGCCGGTGACGAAAATATACTTAGCCATACGATTTCACCCCCCGCAGGGACGCTTCAAATAGTCGGGAGACCCGCTCCAGGTCCTCCGGCGTGTCCACTCCCACGGATTCGTACTCGGTTTCCACCACCTGGATCTCGTAGCCGTTTTCGAGGGCCCGCAACTGCTCCAGCCGTTCGGCCTTCTCCAGGGGACCCACGGGCAGGTCGGAGTAGCGCAGCAGGAAGTCGCGGCGATAGACGTATAGTCCGATGTGCTTGAAGTACGGAACTGCCCCCCCGGCTTCGCCGCGCACATATGGGATGGTCGAGCGCGAGAAATACAGCGCCCGCCCGTGGCCGTCCGTGACCACCTTGACCACGTTGGGGTCGTCGATCTCGCGGGGATCCTCGATGCGCTTCTTGAGCGTTCCCATGGGAATGGCGGGGTCGTCCAGAAGCGGCAGGAGGGCTGTGTCGATGGCCGCCGGGTCGATCAGCGGTTCGTCGCCCTGGATGTTCACCACCAGGTCCGCGTTTTCCGAGGCCGCCACCTCCGCCACCCGATCGGTGCCGGAGAGGTGATCCGCCCGCGTCATGCTTACCGGAGCCCCGAAGCGCCGGGCTTCCTGGTAGATCCTCTCGTCATCGGTGGCAATCAGCACGCTGGTCAGGTATCGCGCCATAGAAGCGCGTTCGAAAACGTGCTGTAAGATCGACTTGGAGGCGAGTGGCGCGAGAGCTTTGCCGGGGAAACGAGAGGAAGCGAACCGGGCGGGAATCACGCCCAGGATTTTACGCGGCACAAGAGATCATACCATAAAACCCTTGTGATAAACTTGGGGAGAGAGGCTGGGGAACCGGTGAAGGATGCGCGATCCCACCACAGGCTATGGCGAGGTTTGCTGCTCTTCTCTCTAAGCCTGATGCCCGCAGCGTGGTCTGCGGATCGAGTACCCGAGGAACCCAAGGTCAGCATTATTCCTCGGCCCAAAGCGCCAGGCCAGAGAGAAGAGTCGCCTCGTGCCAACATCCGGGTGGATACCACCTTGGTGCAGATTCCCGTCACCGTGATGGATCCACTGAATCGCTTCGTCACGGGACTGGAAAAAGAGAACTTCCGGGTGTTTGAGGACAAAAAAGAGCAGGTGGTGACGGCTTTTTCGAGTGAGGACGCCCCGCTGTCGGTGGGTGTGGTTTTCGACTGCAGCGGGAGCATGGGCGCCAAGCTGGAAAAGTCCCGCCAGGCGGTGGCACAGTTTTTCAAAACCGCCAACCCAGAAGACGAATTCTTTCTGGTGCAGTTCAACGACCGGGCCGAATTGGTGCAACCTTTCACCACCAGCCTGGAGCAAATCCAGAACCGCCTGACCTTCACACAGTCCAAGGGGCGCACCGCCTTGCTGGACGCAATTTACCTGGCCCTGCACCAGATGAAAAAGGGCCGGAATCCTCGCAAGGCGCTGCTGGTGATTTCCGACGGCGGCGACAACAACAGCCGCTACACGGAAGGAGAAATTAAGAACCTGGTGCGCGAAGCGGACGTCCAAATCTATGCGATCGGGATTTTCGAGCCGGTCTCCGCGCGCGGTCGCACAGCGGAGGAGTTGAACGGACCGGGCCTGCTGAGCGAAATCGCGGAGCAGACCGGCGGCCGGCAGTTCCCGGTGGAGAACCTGAACGAATTGCCGGACATCGCCGCCAAAATCGGGATCGAGCTTCGCAACCAGTACCTCCTGGGATACAGCCCTGCCAACCAGCAACGGGACGGCAAGTACCGGCGCGTCCAGGTCAAACTGGTACAGCCGCGTGGCCTGCCGCCGCTGCGAGCGTTTTGGAGAATGGGCTACTATGCCCCACTACAATAGACTCAAAGTGGCTCTGGCGCTGGCCGGCCTGGTGGGCTGTCTGGGCGCGGGCCGGGCGCGCGCCGAGGACTCCAAGGCCGCGGGCACCCAGGCCGAAAAAGCCGACCAGGGGGCGGTGTTCCGTACCGATACCAAGCTGGTGGTGCTGCACGCCACCGTGGTGGACAAAAACGGCCACTTGCTGACCAACCTGCCGCAGAGCGCCTTCAAGGTATACGAAAACGACGTCCAGCAGCAGATCAAGACCTTCAAACGGGAGGACGTCCCCGTGTCCATGGGCCTGATCATCGACAACAGCGGCAGCATGCGCGACAAGCGCGCGAAGGTGGAGTCCGCCGCTTTGGCCCTGGTCAAGGATTCCAACCCCCAGGACGAGGTCTTCATCGTCAACTTCAATGACGAGGCTTTCCTGGATAAGGATTTCACCAACAGCATCAAAGAACTCGAAGAGGGCCTGGCGCGCATCGACTCGCGCGGCGGCACGGCCATGCGGGACGCCATCCGCATGTCCATCGATCACCTGAAGGAGAAGGCCAAGAAGGACAAGAAGGTCCTGGTGGTGGTCACCGACGGGAACGACAACAGCAGCCTTATCAGCCTGGAGAATCTGGTGAAGAACGCCCAGCAGAGCGGCGTGCTGATCTACACCGTCGGCTTGCTGAGCGAGGAAGAGCATCGCGAGGCCAAGCGCGCCAAGCGCGCCCTGGAAGCCCTGGCGGAGGCCACCGGCGGGCAGGTGTACTTCCCCAAGGAAGCCGCCGACGTGGACCGCATCGCGCACCAGGTGGCCCACGATATCCGCAACCAGTACATCATCACCTACACCCCTTCGGACCAGAAGCTGGACGGCTCGTTCCGCCAGATTCGCGTGGTGGCCAACGGCCCTGGGCGGCCCACCGTGCGCACGCGCACCGGCTACTACGCCACGCCGGAGGCCGCGACCTCGGCCCGCAACGCCTCGGGCGGGCCTTAAACTCCGCATGCTGCGCATCCTCTGGCGACTGGCGCGCGGCCACCGGCTGCGTCCGTGGCGCAGCCCTTACCTGCGCTGGCGCATGGAAACGTACTGGGGAGTGCATGCCGACCAAGTTGGCTTTCGGGAGTTCTGGAGGTTCGCTTGGGACCGGCGCGCGGACCTGCTGCGCTATCTGAGGTGGGCGGAGAGGATGGATCGCGCGCGCTGAAACCGCGGCGGGCGCCAGCGGCCGGTTGTCCCCTCCGAACCGCCCGGCCGGCGGCGCCCGCCGGGGAGCCTTACTTGTTCGGCTTGGCGGCCGTGCTGGACGAACTGGCGGACTTCTTGCCGTGCTTTTTGGTGGTGTGCTTCTTCGCGGTGGTCTTGGACTGGTTGGCCGGCGCGGGTTTATTCTGCGCGGCAAACGTGAACGGCGTCAGGGCCGCGGCCATCGCGATCGCAAGGAACGTCTTCTTCATCGGGTCTCTCTCCTCTAAACGGGGCCTTTGTGCTCCGTTCAATTCCATGTTGCGGCCGGCAGCCCTACAATACGATAGCCTCGGCGGGCTAATCCGGCGACCGATTTGCGGGATGGGGCATACCCGCAATTCGGCCCGCGGATTAGACTCGGCGGGGGATACCTGGGCCGGCGATTCCCGCCCATACTGAAACCGGAGAAGATGAAGAGGTGTTCACCTGGAAGCCGCGGCAGGCCGCCGTTCCCCGCGAAATCACACACCGGGCCATTCTGCGCGTGCTGGTGGGCGGCTTCGCCCTGGTCATTATCCTGCTGCTGACAGCCGCCTTTATGGAACTGCGGAACATCCGCTCCATTCGCGAGAGCGCCGCGGCGCTGGTCGATGACCAACTCGTAACCAATCGTCTCCTGGACGAGATCCAGCATCAGGAAGCCATCCTGGGCGAAGCCTTTTCCACGCTGGCTCGGGACCCGGACTCGGTGGAGCCCGACCGCATTCTGGCGCAATTGGCTGTGGCCGGCGAAAACATCGACCGCATCGTGGAGGCCGGTCTCCAAACCCCGCAGCAGCACTTGTGGCGGCAGCTACGCGAGGCCTCACAGGCCTTCTCCGCCGAAGCCCGCCGCATCCTCTCCATCGATGAACCCGAGACCTTTGCTTCCCCCGAGCTGTTCCGCCGGCACGAGCGGGTGATCGCCGTGACGGCGCGCCTGATCGCGGCAAGTTACCGCCGGGCCGTCAGCGAGCAGAACGAGGTGGATCGCCGCTCGGAGACGCTCCTGCGCGAGTCCATGCTGCTGCTGGGCGCCTGCCTGGTGCTGGCGCTGGCCATTACCGCCGCCACGGTGCGCATGACCACGCAATTATTCCGGCAGATGGAGTGGCAGACTGGAGAACTCAGCCGTGTTTCCTGGCACCTGCTCGAGGATCAGGAGACCACCGCGCGGCGCTTCTCCCACGAGCTCCACGATGAGTTAGGCCAGTCCCTCACCGCGGTGAAGGCCAACCTCTCCGCGCTCGAAGCCGCCGGCGGCGGGGACCCCGGGCGCCTGGCAGACTGCTTCCGCCTGGTGGACGAGGCCATCGGCAACGTGCGGCAGCTTTCTCAACTGCTGCGCCCCACGATTCTCGACGACTTCGGGTTGGATGCCGGACTGCGTTGGCTGGCCGAAGGCTTCACGCACCGCACTGGCATCGAGGTGGACTATCGCTCGGACCTCCAGGGCCGGTTGCCCGACGAGACCGAAACCCACCTGTTCCGCATCGCCCAGGAGGCGCTCACCAACGCAGCGCGGCACTCCGGCGCGCGCAAGGTGGAAATGTCGCTCGAATCAGCGGGCGGCGAGATCCGCCTGCGCATCCGCGACGACGGACGCGGACTGCCCCCCGTGGACGGGCGGCGTGCGGAAGGCCTGGGCATGACCGGCATGCGCGCCCGTGCGCGCAGCGCCGGCGGCGAGTTGCGCATCCGATCGAAAGAGAACCAGGGACTGGAGATCGAAGCCCGGGTTCCGGCCCAAGGCGCGAAACATGCGAGAGAAGATCCGTATCCTGTTGGCTGACGACCATGCCGTAGTGCGGCAGGGGTTCAAGATGATTCTCGGCTCACAGCCCGATCTGGAGATCGTGGGCGAGGCGGGCAACGGCCGCGAAGCCGTAGAACTGGCCGAGCGCCTCCAGCCCGATGTGGTGGTCATGGACGTGGCGATGCCGGAACTGAACGGCATCGAGGCCACCCGCCGCCTGGCGGCTTCCGCCCCGCGCACTCGCGTACTGGCGCTGAGCATGCACAAGGACTCGGTCTACGTGCGCGAGATCCTGCGCGCGGGCGCGCGCGGCTACTTGCTGAAAGACGCCCTGGCCGCCGACCTGCTCAGCGCCGTGCGCGCCGTAGCCCGCGGCGAAGGCTACCTCAGCCCGGCAGTCTCCGACGCGGTGCTCAACGACTACCGCCGCCACGTCACCGACCCCGTGGACCTGCTCACCAGCCGCGAGCGCGAAGTGCTCCAGATGATCGCCGAGGGCAAAACCAACAAGGAGATCGCTGGCGTGCTGAACCTCAGTGTCTACACCGTAGACGCGCACCGCGGACGGATCATGGAGAAGCTGAACGTGCACAACGTGAACGAACTGGTGCGCTTCGCCGTCCGCCATGGGTTGGTGGATTAGGACGAAGGGACCTCATCCCGTCTTCCGCGCCCGGCGCGCCAGATAGTGCTGGTCCAGCGCCTGGCGAAGGAAGGGTTTGATCACGGCCTGGCGGCTGACATTGAGCTCGCCGGCAGCCTGATCGAGTTCTCCCAACATGGATGCCGTGAAATCCACGTTGACTCTGGATCATCGCATCTCTGGTCCTGATAATACGGGCGGGAGAAGATCTCCTTCGCCTCCTCAAAGCCGATGCCGCGTTTCGGGTTCTTTCGCAACGCCTCGCTTTTCGCTTTGCTGAAACAAAACCTCACGCGCCCGCAAGTATAACAGCTATACCAGAGTTAGCCGAACCGCTCCAGCCACAGCACCCCGATGGCGATGGTCGCCAGTGTCACCGGAATGCCTACCCGGGCGTACTCCCAAAACGTGATCTCGACCTCCGGCCGCGCCTTCTGCACCACGATCAGGTTGGCCACGGAGCCCAGAATAGTCAGGTTGCCCGCCAGCGTCGAGGACATGGCCAGGGTGAGCCAGGCGTGCGGCGGATTCGCCAGGCGGGGGACGAAAGGCTTGAAGACCAGCACCGCAGGCACGTTGCTCACCAGGTTTGAGAGCAGGGCCGCGAAAGCGCTCATGACCGCCGTGTGCTCCAGATGGAAGCGCGCGGCCCAGGCGAACAGGCCGGCCGAAAACGGCGTACTCTCCATGGCTGCCACCACGATGAACAGGCCCACGAACAGCACCAGCAGGGACCAATCGATTTCGCGGTATATGCGCTCGGGCTTTACCCGCCGGGTAATCAGCAGCAGCGCTCCGGCCACCAGCGCCACCTTGGCCACCGGCCAGCCCGCGAAGAAGAAGCAGATCATGCCGCCCGCGGCGGCCAGAGACTTGATCACCAGCGGGCGGTGCACGCGCACGGCGTGCGTTTGCGGCGCCAGCGCCTCCTCCGCGCGAAATTCAGTGCGGTAGGCCAGGGCGATGGCCGCCACCACCACCACCAGTCCGGCCAGCGCCACCGGCGCGAGCGCCAGGGTGAAGGCCCGGTAGCCGATGCCGGAGAAGCTGCCGATCATCATGTTCTGCGGGTTGCCGGTGATGGTGGCCACGCTGCCGACATTCGAGGCCATGGCCACCGCCAGCAGGTAAGGCGCCGGGTTGCGCTCCAGCCGCCGCGTGACCTCCAGCACCAGCGGTGTAAGCACCAGGCACATAGTGTCGTTCACGAAAAAGGCCGAGAACACGCCGGAAACCAGGGCGACGGCCACCAGCAGCACCAGCGGCCGGTGCGCGTGCCGCACCACCCAGGCGCTCACCAGCGTGAAGAAACCCGAGAGGCGCAGGTTGGCCACCACGATCATCATGCCGAACAGCAGAATAATGGTGTCGTAGTTGATGGCTGCGTAAGCCTGTTCCACGGTCAGCACGTTGAAGGCGATCATCAGGCTCGCGCCGATGATGGAGGCGCCGGTGCGGTCCACCCGAAAACCCGGCAGCCGGCCGATGGCCAGCACCAGATAAGTGAGCGAGAAGATCACTAGGGCGGTCAGCACGGGGGTCGGCGGGCGGCGGGTATAATCAAGGGAGTTGCGCTTCCATTCCATCGTAGCCCAGTCACGCGGATGTCCCGATACCTATTTTTCTTTGCGGCCGGGTTGCTTATGATTCCCGGCGCCCGCTCCGAAACGGCACCCCTCGAGTTCCGGCGCCTCGCGGACCGCTTCTTCGAGGAAGCGTACTTCCGCTACCACCCCACCGAAGGCACCAGCGCCGGCTTCCATCAGTACGACGTTCGCCTCGAAGACTACTCCGCCGCCACCCGCCGAGAGGAAGCCGCTCTCCTGCACACCTTCCTGGGCGAGTTTGAAAGCCTGGATGCGCGAAGTCTTCCGCCGGAGGCCGCCGCGGACCGCGAGCTGCTGATCGCCCGCATCCGCTCCATGCTGCTGGATCTGGAAGAACTGCGCTCCTGGGAGAGGAATCCGGACTCCTATTCGAGCGGTGTCACCAACAGCATCTTCGGGATCATGAGCCGCCGCTTTGCACCCCCGGCGGACCGACTGCGAGCGGTGATTGCGCGTGAGAAGGCCATTCCGGCGGTGTTCGCGGAAGCCCGCGCGAATCTCAAAAATCCGCCGGAAATTTACACCCGGATCGCCCTGGAACAGTTGCCCGGAATAGTCTCGTTCTTCCGCAAGGATGTGCCCGCGGCCTTCGCGGAGGTCCGCGAACGCGGCGCGTGGCCTGAATTCGAGACCGCCAACCGCGCGGTGATCGAGGCGCTACAGGCCTACGGGCAGTTCCTTCAGAACGACCTCCTGCCGCGCTCGCACGGCGAATTTCGCATCGGCGCGAAGAACTACCGGCGCAAGCTGGCGTACGACGAAATGGTGGACACGCCCCTCGATCGCCTGCTGGCCATCGGCGTCGAGGACCTGCGCCGCAACCAGGAGGCGTTGCGGGAAACCGCCGCCAAAATCAATCCGCGCGGCGAGCCGCGGCAGATCCTCGAAGACCTCGAAAAGGAGCATCCCGCGCCGGACCATCTGCTGACCACCTTCCGCGACGTGTTGAGCGGATTGCGCGATTTCATCGAGCAACACGGCATTGTGGATATCCCCTCGCAGGTGCTGCCTATTGTCGAGGAGACGCCGCCCTTCATGCGCGCGCTGACCTTCGCTTCCATGGATACGCCGGGGCCCTTTGAAAAGGTGGCCAAGGAGGCTTTCTTCAACGTGACGCTGCCGGAGGCCGGGTGGGGCCCGCGGCAGGTGGAAGAACACATGGCGGCCTTTAATCGCGGCACCGTCATCAGCACCGCCATCCACGAAGCCTATCCCGGGCACTACGTGCAGTTCCAGTGGCTGCAGCAGGCCCCGTCGAAGACCCGCAAGCTGCTGTGGGCTTCTTCCAATGCCGAAGGCTGGGCGCATTACTGCGAGCAGATGATGCTGGACGAGGGCTACCACTCGGGCGACCTGGGGCTGCGCCTAGGCCAGTTGCAGGACGCGCTGCTGCGCGACGCCCGCTACATCGTGGGACTGGAGATGCACACCGGCCGCATGACCTTCGAGCAGGGCATCGAGTTCTTTATGAGGGAGGGCTACCAGACGCGCGCCGTCGCCGAGCGCGAAACCAAGCGCGGCACTGCCGATCCCACCTACCTGGTCTACACGCTGGGCAAGTTACAAATCCTCAAGCTGCGCGAAGACTACCGCCGGATGCAAGGCACCCGCTTCCACCTACGCGAGTTCCACGACCGGTTCCTCCGGCAGGGGGTGCCCCCAGTTAAAATTATCCGCCGCGCGCTCCTGGGCAACGATTCCCCCGTGCTATAAGGGCAGGCGGAGATGAGGCGCTTACTGCCGGCCATGCTGATGTGCGCAACTCTTCCCCCGGCGGGTGCGCAGCCCGCCGCCGACCTCGCCCTGGTGCACGGCAAGATCTGGACCGTGAACGAGGCCCGCCCGCTGGCCCAGGCGCTGGCCTGCCGCGCCGGCCGGATCGTGGCAGTGGGCTCCGACGCGGACATCCACCCTTGGATCGGCGGCGCCACCAAAGTGGTCGATCTGCATGGGCGGCTGGTGGCGCCGGGCTTCAACGACGCGCACGTGCATTTCTATACCGGGGGCCGCAACCTCACCAGCGTGCAGTTGCGGGATGCGCGCAGCCCGGCCGAATTCCGCGCGCGCATTCGCGAGTTCGCCTCCAAGCTGCCCCTGGGGCGCTGGATCACCGGCGGCGACTGGGATCACGAAAACTGGAGCCCGGCGGAATTACCCGCGCGCCAGTGGATCGACGGGGACACACCGCAAAATCCGGTCTTCATCAACCGTCTGGACGGGCACATGGCCCTGGCCAACTCGCTGGCGCTGAAACTGGCGGGCATCACGCGCCAGACCCCCGATCCGCCGGGCGGCGCCATCGTGCGGGATGCGCGGGGCGAGCCCACCGGCGTGCTGAAGGACGCCGCCCTGGAGGCCGTGAACCGCGTGGAGCCGCCACCCACGCCCGCGGAGATCGCCGAAGCCCTGCGCGCCGCCATGCGCTACGCGGCGGAAAACGGAGTGACCAGCGTGCAGGACATGTCCGCCGCGCCGGAGATCCTGCGTGTCTATCAGGATCTGCTGGCCGCCGGCGAACTGACGGTGCGTGTCTACGGCGCCCAGCCGCTGGCCTCCTGGCAGCGCCTGGGGGGCATCGGCCTGCACGGCGCCTTCGGCGGCGACAAGCTCAAAATCGGCCTGCTCAAGGGCTTCGCCGATGGCTCACTGGGCTCCACCACGGCGCTTTTCTTCGATCCGTACCTGGACGCCCCCCAGACCTCCGGTCTGGCCTCCGATGAGATGATCCCCGAAAGCAAGATGCGGGATCGCATTCTCGATGCCGACCGCGCCGGCTTGCAAGTAGCCGTACACGCTATCGGTGACAAAGCCAATCACCTCATCCTCGGCATGTTCGAGCAGGCCGAGCGGCAGAATGGGCGGCGCGACCACCGCTTCCGCATCGAGCACGCCCAGCACCTGCGGCCGGAAGACATCCCGCGCTTCGCCCGGCTGCGCGTGATCGCTTCCATGCAGCCGTATCACGCGATCGACGACGGCCGCTGGGCGGAAAAGCGCATCGGCCCGGAGCGCGCCAAAGGCGCCTACGCCTTCCGCGCGCTTCTGGACGCGGGCGCCGTGCTGGCTTTCGGTTCGGACTGGTTTGTCGCGCCGATGCAGCCGCTGATGGGCATCTACGCCGCGGCCACGCGCCGCACCCTGGATGGCAAGCATCCCGAAGGCTGGGTGCCCGAACAGAAGATCAGCGTCGCCGAGGCTATCCGCGCGTACACCATGGGATCAGCCTACGCCGCGTTCGACGAACACAACAAGGGCTCCCTCGAGGCCGGAAAGCTAGCGGACCTGGTCGTGCTTTCCGACGACATCCTGACCATTCCCCCCGCTGAAATCGCCCGCACCCGCGTGGTGCTGACCGTCTTCGACGGGAGGATTATCTACCAGAGATAACGGCTCAAGGCAGCGAAACCAGGAAAGGAATCATCTGGTTGGCCCGGGGAGAGCCCAGGCCGGTTACGAAATCATAGCCTGCGCGGGCGTTGCAGATGTAGCCGCATTCGCCATTCGTGCCCAGGATGATGTCGTGGTACAACGACGGCGCCAGGTACATGCCAAACTGCGGCTTGTCCAGCGTATTCTTTCCGGCTGACACTCGCACCGAATTGGCGATCGCGAACAGGGCGCTCCATTGCGGCGCTCCAGCGCTGGTGCCGCCCACCTGATACCACCCGTAGGCGCCGCTGATCGGCACCGAATCGTAGACCGCAACTCCGGTCGCCGGGTCGCCGTTATACGCCACGTCCGGAGTGCCGCGCTTGCCGAACTGCTGTGCGCTGGCCTGATAGGACGGCTCCGTTTCGAACAAACTGAGGCCTCCGGTGCTGTCGCTCCACGCGGTTTCGTACAGGTAGTTGCCTATCTGTCCCAACACCAGCGTCGTCCCCCCTACGCCCACGACCAAAGGCGAGGTTGCCGGATAGCTCACGCCGCCGAAATTGCCGAAGTCGCCCGAGGAAGCCACGAAGGTGACCCCCTTGACGTTGAAATGCGCGTCCGCCAGGAGTTGCCCCAGGTATTCGGTGCCGCCCCAGCTCATCGAAACCACGTGCGCACCGTTTTGCACGGCGACATCCACGGCCCTGTACAACTCCACATCGGTGGCGCTGGCGCCTTCCACCAGCAGGATCTTCGCTTGCGGCGCGATGGCATGCGCCCATTGGACGTCCAACGAGATCTCCAGCGCCCAGTTCGAATCCACCGGAGGGGGCGTCCCGGCGGCGTATATCTTCTGGAAGCAGCCGTTGGCAGTGGTGCACGGCGGCAGGTTGAACTGCTGGGTGAAGACGCCCAGATCGGCTTCGGCATTGGGATCGTCATACGCGTCCACAATGGCGATGACCTGGCCTTGTCCCTGGTTGGGAACCTGGTTGAAGCCGTAAATCCGCTGCATCGTAGAGGGCCCATACGGGAACGGCGCCAGCGGCAACGACAGGCGCTTATTGACCCGATACGTCGTGTGGAAACTGTGCGAGGCCTGGACCTGACTGGCCTGGCCCCAGACCTGCAAGCAACCAGCGGTGAGCAGGCAGGGAAGTGCACATGAGCAAAGTCGCATAAACGGACTACGTTCTCCTATGGGAACGTAGTCTAGCAGAGTGCGGGGCCAGGGGGACCCGGCCCCGCGTTTCGTTTTTCGGCGGCCCGATCTCAGCCCGCCTAGTGCTGCACCCTGCCGATGAAAGTTCCCCAGTTGGCGTAAAGTGTCCGCGAGAGGGGCGGGATATACTCCGTGGCGATCCACAGGCCGCGCTGCGCGTCCGCGGTGGCCGCGGAGTAGTCGCCCCAGCGCGCCACTTCGGCCGGCGGAGGCGGAGGCGGATAGAACTGCGGATAGCCTGTGAATCCGTCCTCCGGAAGCACACCCTGCGCCGCCAGCACGATATTTCCCGTGCCGTTGACGGCATCCAGGTCCACGTAGGCCGCGCTAGGATAATAATCCGGTCCTGCCAGCGTGAACACCATGACGCCCGGGCCAGGACCTCGGAAGACGGTGGAGCCCACCGGCACATTCGCCACCAGGGGCGATGGATCTCCGGAGGTACCCGGCGGCAGCACGGCCACCGAAGGAAAGATCACGCTGTCGGCGCCCGCTGCTACATATCCCTGCTTCACCATCAGAGCCGACAGTTGCCCGCCGCTGAGAAACGGCAAGACTCCGAAATAGGCCACCCCGCACACCGGTGAGCCGCCCGGTCCTTGCACGATAGTATTCACGGCGCCCCACAGCAATCCGTTGGAATACACCGCCTGGTTCATCCGGTCGTCATTGCTCGAGATCATGGCGATCGGATCTCCCAGCGCCAGGCCCAGCGGGATGGGGCCCGGCTTCTGCTGCACGTTGGGCGGCTGGCCGTATACCTCGCTTTGCACGATGGTCTGGAGCAGGTGGACCTGCGGCGTCGGCGATGTCAGCGAACCGGTATTGGTGATCGCCCAGACCGCCAACTGGTTGTCCAGCGTGCCGTTGAAGTCCAGCGAGCTGAACAGGTACTCCACCCCCGGCGTGGGCATGGCCCCCGGCGGAGTGGTGGCGGGCTGTATGGAATACGCCGGGTTCCCCGTGGCCGTCAGATTATAGAAGTGCACGAAGGGGAACGGCTTCCCCGCCGCCAGCAGCAGCTTCGAAAGCGCATACACCTGCGCCCCGTTGAAGTACGCGCCGAACGGGTTCAGGGAGAACTCGTTGGTGCTGATATAGAAGCCGTTCGAATCGGCCCCCATGAGCGGCTGGTCGCCGAAGCATGGGCAGCCGGGGTTGCTGGGAGTGCCGTTCTGTCCGTCGTCGGTGGTGTCGATGCTGTACAGGAGCCAGCCGTTCACGGGGGTGGAAGTGCGGCTGACGGCGATCTCCACGTGACTCCGCCCGAAGCTGCCGTCCGGATTCACGTCAATCTCCAGAATGGTCACGAACCAGCGCTGGAGCATGGAATCGAAATATACCCGCGGGTCGCTCAGGAAGGGACCTGGCGGGGCGTTGGTGGGGAACTCCGGCGGCATGTGGAAGAACTCGTTGAACGGCGTGGGGCCCGCCACGAGGATGCCGGTCTTCGCGCTATACGCCGCGATGGCCAGGTTGACCCCCTCCACCACGAAGCCGTTGCCCGCCGCCAGCGCCTGGTCGGGGGGCTCGACGTCGAGCTGGGAGTTGAAGTAAATCCCCGTTCCCGCGGCCACCTGGTTCAGATCGGTCAAGCCGTTGAACCCGGCGAAATTCGGCCCCGGGCTGACCACCGGCGAGGGCGGGGGGGCCGGGATGGACAGGCCGGAAGCCTTCCAGCCCAGCAAGGAACGGTTCTTGGGGCTCAAGAACGGCTTGGCCCGGTGCCCGCGAGAGCTAACCGCGGCGTTGCTCGCCGAAGGCGCCGCGATGCCGATATCCGTAGTGCCTTCCAGCCGCACCACTCCCATGGTGGTTTGTTGTCCGAACGCAGCCGGCGACCCGCACCAGACCACGCAGCCAACGACAAGGAGTCCAACGGTAATGCGCATAGTGATTTCCCTCCGAGACCGACCCAGACGCGTCGATATTCGCATGTTCGCCGCGCATTTTCAAGCCCCTGGCCGGAGTATGTCAGGAGTGCCGCTCGCACAGAGGCGCAAGTATGAATTACGCGAGTTTCGCGAGGACGGCATCGAAAAGCTTCTTGCAGTTAGGTGCAGCCCTTTTGACCCGGCTTGGGTCGATGCTCTCCAGCAGGTACGGAGCGTGCCTGGTCTTGTGGTATTTGCCCTTCTGCGTGTTTCTGGTGGCCGCTTTGAGCCCATCCTCCAGATCTTGCTTGGAAATCTGCTCCACATTCGGATTTGCCTTCAGCGCCCCCACCTTGAAGTCCCCTCCGTAATATTTTTGGAGGACGTCCTTGTCGGCATGAAACCAGGATTCCATCATCTCTACCATCCAGAAAATCGATTCCTCGTGCGATTTGTCCCAGCCATGCCTGGCAACAAGCGCCTTCGACAACTGGCCGTCGTCGGGAGCGTCGCTATCGAGCAGCAAAATGTTCCAGGAGTTGCGATGCGTCCTGATCGCGATCCCAAAGTCTCGTGCGGGCGTCCCCCCGGTTGCGATCAATTCCACCACACAGGACACGGACCTCGCCCGCTCGATAATCTCACGAAGGAAAGCGTGAAAACCGGGCCGTAGGTTCCCGTGGCCTTCATAATAGATGCGGATCTCAGTCGCCAACTACCACCGTCCCCCACCGATTTCACCCTTCCGCCAAAGCTCGCCAAGAGTGTAGTGCTCCAGCCATTCGTCGAGCTCTTCGGCCGTGAGCCGCTTGCATTGCGTACCGTTGTCGAAGTCGCGCTCGCAGACCAGCACGCACTCCGGATGGGCCGAGAGCGCATCGATCAAGGCTTCGGAATGCGTCGTGATGATCAACTGCACACTCTCCGAGGCTTCGAGCAGAGCCTCAGCGATGAGCTTCAGGGCATCCGGATGCATGCCCAACTCCGGTTCTTCGAGACAGACGAGTGGCGGCGGTGAGGGATTGAAAAGCGCCGCCAACAGGCAAAGGAACTTCAGCGTGCCGTCGGACATGCGCATCGCCGACAGCGGCTCGGTGAGCCCTGCTTCACGCAGAAAGGCCTGCGCGAGACCTGCGCCCACGCGTACCTTGATATCCTCGAAGCGCTCACAAAAACGCTGCATGTACTCTCTGATACGGGTATGAGCACCTCGGAAATCCAACTCTTGCAGCACCAACGCTAGATTATCGCCGCCTTCGCTAAGAAATTCCTTCGGAACGGTTGTGGAGATCCCTTGCCGGGCGCCCGAGCCAACCCCCGTCCTGAATTCCCGAAATATCCGGATGCGTTGCAGATGTTCGCCCAGACTGGTGATCGGGGTGGGATCGATCGGGCTCTTGTACTGCGCAAGGACCGACGCTCTCGGCGACACCGCCATGGTTGGCGGAAGCCCCTGGGTGAGTGCCAAAGCTTTGGGCCCGAATTCAGCCCTGTTGGAGGTGCGCCGAAAGTAGAGGCCGGAGTCAGGGCTTGCAGTGAGGCCGTCCTGCGCCAGCGACTCATCGAGGATCACGAACCCACTGGCGTCTTCGGAAAAGTCCAATCGATAACTGAGTTCGCCGGTCTGCCGGCCGCTGAGCAGCCTGACGTCACACGCCAATGACCCGATCGGAGACGGCACCCGATCACCCAGCCAAAGCCACTGCCGGACCCCTCCGCCGCGCAGCAACTCCGCCTCAAGACTTGCCGGCGCCGCCTGAAGCAGACTGATCGCCTCAATCAGATTGCTCTTCCCCACAGCATTCGGACCGATAAGGACGTTCAGCCGGTCCAGTTCGATGGTGCTGTCTTTGAACGACAGGATGTTCTTCAGCGCCAGCCTGCGGAGCAGCATACCATCCTGATGGTAATGGATTTCCGCGCAGATCGGCGAATCGTAGGCCCCGCTCCGCCTGTACTAGACTGGAGACTTGGAACCCGTGATCCTGGAGCGGTTGGAGGCCCTGGGGATTCGCCTGCTGACGCCTGACGCCAAAACGCACTACCTGTTCGCCCGCGACCAGTTCTTCGCGCTCGTGGAGCGCCGCGGCGACGGCGCCGTCAATGTCGGCAGCACCGGTCTCTGGACCGGCGCCGGCATGGCCTTCCTGGTGTGGCGCGAAGACCGCGCATTCTTCGCGGCCAAGGGATCGGAAACCCCTGCGGAGCCGGGCCAGGTGGAAGAACTGCGGCGCTTCTCGGGAGATTTGCAGCGCGCTCTCGCCCGCGGCTGAGCATCTATGGAGCCACCCGTCCCCCGCCTGCTTGGCCCCCCGGATATCCCCGCTGCCATGGACCTCAAGAAAGCCGCCGGCTGGAACCAGACCGAAGCGGACTGGCGCAACGTGCTGTGCCTGGCCCCGGAGGGCTGCTTCGGCATCGAAGCGGCGGGCAGGCTGGCGTCCACCGCCACGGCCGTGCGCTACGATCGACGCCTGGCGTGGATCGGCATGGTGCTGACTCATCCCACCTGCCGCGGCCGTGGCTTTGCCCGCCGGTTGATGGAGCACGCCCTCGAGCACCTCGCCGCGCACGGTTCGGAATGGATCAAGCTGGATGCTACCGACATGGGCCGGCCGCTCTACCGGAGGCTGGGCTTCGAAGACGAGTGCCCCATCGAGCGCTGGGGCCGCGGGGCGGAGGCGGCCGTTTCCGCCCCACGGGTTGCCTCCTTCGCGCTGGACGAGTGGCGCTCGCTGGATGCGCAGGCATTCGGCGCGGACCGTTCCCGGTTGCTGGCCACGCTGGCTCCCTGCGGCTCGGCCGCCATCCCGGGTGGCGGTTATGCCATGGCCCGCCCGGGGGCCAATGCCGCGTACTTCGGCCCGTGCGTGAGCCGCTCGCCCGAAGCCGCCCGCCAACTGCTGGGCTGGTTCCTGGCGGGCCATCCCTTCCAGCCGGCCTACTGGGATCTGTTGCCCGAAAACACCGCGGCCGCCGAACTCGCGCGCGAGTTCGGCTTCGCCCCTCTGCGCCGCCTCGTGCGCATGGTCCGGCCGGGCGTTGCCGGCGCCGCCCCCCTTACGCACCACAACTCGCACGTCTACGCCATCGCAGGATTTGAATATGGATAGATCCATTACCCTCGACTGGGTCCAGGTACCCCTCAAAGAACCATTCCGCATCTCCAACGGCTCGGTGGACGTCAAGGACGCCATCGTGGTCTCCTACCGGCAGGACGGCGTCACCGGCTACGGCGAAGCCTCGCCCATGTCCGGAGCCTTCTATTCCGCGGAGACGCCCGAATCCACCTGGAACGCGCTGGAAAAGCTGGCGCCCGCGGTGCTGCGCGATCGGCGGGTGGATCTGGATACCGTCGTCGCCGGGGAGGCCTTTGCCAAAGCCGGCCTGGTCGGCGCTCTGCTCGACCGCGATCTGCGCGCCTCCGGTACGCCCCTGTGGAAGTGGCTCGGGTCCTGCGACCGCCCGGTGCCCTCCGGCGTCGCCATCGGCCTCTTCGACACCATCGAGGAACTGCTCGACCGCGTCGGCCTGTACGTGAGCCAGGGCTACCGCCGGGTCAAGATCAAGATCATGCCGGGCTGGGATGTGGAGCCGGTCTCCCGCGTGCGCGAGCGCTTCCCCCACACGCCGCTGATGGTGGACGCCAACGCCGCCTACACCCTCGCCCACCTGCCGGTGTTCCGGGAACTCGACCGCTTCGGCCTCATGATGTACGAGCAGCCGCTGGGCCGCCATGCCCTGGAAGACCAGGCCGAACTGGCGCGCGCGGTCCGCACGCCGCTCTGCGCCGACGAGTCCGCCGACTCCCTGGAAATGCTGGAGCGTCTGATCCAGCTCGGCGCCGCCGGCATCATCAACATCAAGATCCAGCGCGTCGGCGGCATCCATAACGCACGCCGCATGCACGACCGCGCGCAGCAGGCCGGCCTCCCCTGCTGGATGGGCACTATGCCCGAGTTGGGCATCGCCTCCGCCGAGGCCGTGCACCTGGCCACGCTGCCCAACTTCCTCTACCCCACTGACGTGGAGGCCTCCAGCCGCTGGTACACCGATGATCTGATCGACCCTCCGATCACCGTTACCTCCGACGGCTTCCTCGAGCCCGCCATCGTCAACGTCTCCGTGGAGAAACTAGACCGTTACTCCCGCAAACGTGCGACATTGAAATGACGGCCCATGCGCAAGCTGTACTACTGGAAACTCAAGCAGCGCGAGATCAAGCTCGGCGAACGCACCGTGATTCTGGGCGTGCTCAACATCACTCCGGACTCGTTCTCCGACGGCGGGAAGTACCTGGAGCCGGACCGGGCCTTCGCCCGCGCCATTGAACTGGAGGAACAAGGCGCCGACATCATCGACATCGGCGCCGAATCCACCCGCCCCGGGGCCGCCCCCATCTCGGCGGCGGAGGAATTGCGCCGTCTGGTTCCCGTGCTCAAACGCCTGAAAGGCCAGCTCGCCGTGCCCATTTCCGTGGATACCTACAAGGCGGAGGTGGCCGAGCGCGCCCTGGATCATGGCGCGGAGATCATCAACGATCCCTCAGGCCTCACCTTCGAGCCGCAACTGGCCCGCGTGGTCTCTCATCACAACGCCGGCCTGATCGTGAATCATATGCGCGGCCGACCGGACACCTGGGCCAAGCTGCCTCCCCTGCCGGACGTGATGGGTACCATCACGCGCGACCTGGAAGCCACCGTCAGCCGCGCCCGCCACACCGGCATCGAACGCACCCGCATTGTCATCGACCCCGGGATTGGCTTCGGCAAGCGCAAGGAGCAGAACTCCGAAATCGTCGCCCGACTGGCCCAGTTAGCCCAGTTGGATCTGCCCATCCTGATCGGCCCTTCCCGAAAATCCTTCCTGGCGCATCCCACGGAGAAAGAGACGCAGTTTGCCACCGCCGCGGCCGTGGCGCTTTCCATTCTGTCCGGCGCCCACCTGGTGCGCGTGCACGACGTTCCCGAGATGCGCGCCGCGGCCGATGTGGCCGACCAGGTGCTGCGCAGCCTGCCCGCGTAACGTTCCTGGTCTTTTCCTCACACTCCCCGGGGCATCCGGAACTCACCCGGCAAACGCCTCGCCATTCGGTTGCGTCACAATGGCAGTATGCGGTCCTACGTTCGTAACGGATTCTATTTTCTGATTTTGAGCGTGGTCCTTCCGCTGGCGCAGCCGCGCATGCGGCCCCAGGAGTACGCCCTGATCCTGCGCGATCCCGCCCTGGCGCGGCAGGTTGGCTCGCGGCAGGCCCTGGCCACGGCCGATGCCCGCAACCGCCTGCGCACGATCCACCAGGCGCAGGACTCACTGCGGCGGGAACTCGCGCGCCGCAAGATCACGGTCACCGGCGCGGTCGACACCCTGCTCAACGCGGTCTTCGTGCGCATCCCGCCGGAGCGCGCGGCCGAGCTCGCCGCCCTGCCGGGCGTGGCCCGCGTGGTCTACATGCCGCCTCTGCGCCGGCATCTCGACCAAGCCGTGAACCTGGTGAACGCGCCCGCCGCGTGGAACCTGCTGGGCGGCACGGGCGCCGCCGGAGCGGGCGTCAAGATCGGGGTGCTGGACACTGGCATCGACCAAAACCACCCCGCCTTTCAGGACTCGTCGCTCACGCCGCCTGCCGGCTTTCCCAAAGGACGCCAGCAGGACCTGGCCTACACCAATAACAAGATCATCGTGGCGCGCAGTTACGTGGCCACGCTCTCCGATAGCGATCCGAATTACTCCACACCGGACGACACCAGCCCGCGCGACCGCTCCGGCCACGGCACGGCAGTCGCCATGGTGGCCGCCGGCGCGCAGGCCGCCGGACCCATCGCCACCATCACCGGCATCGCTCCCAAGGCCTGGCTGGGCAACTACAAGGTATTCGGCACGCCCGGGGTCAACGGCGATCGAACCACCGGCGCGGCCGTCCAGCAGGCGCTTCAGGACGCCTTCAACGACGGCATGGATATCGTGGTGCTGCCTTTCGGCGCCGTGCCCACCTACGGCTACCTGGCCAAAGACTGCGGCCAGAATGGCACGGACATCTGCAATCCCGAAGACTATACGCTGGAAACCGCGGTGGCCAACGCCGTCAGCCAGGGTATGGCCGTGGTGGTCTCCGCCGGCAACGACGGCGACTCCGGCAGCCAGTTCCCCACCCTGAACACCATCAGCACGCCGGGGATCACGCCCACAGCCATCACCGTAGGCTCCGCCACCAACGCCCACGTCTTTTTCAATACCGTCAGCGTTGCCGGGGCGAGCGTGCCCGCGAATCTCCAGAACATCAACGCGGTGTTCGGGGACGGCCCGAAGCCGGCGTCCGCGCTTACTGCGCCGCTGGCCGACGTGACGCAGGCGCAAAACGACGGCTACGCCTGCTCCGCACTACCTTCCGGGGCCCTCAGCGGCAAGATCGCCCTGATTCAGCGCGGCAACTGTTCCTTCTCCATCAAGATCAACTACGCGCAACAGGCCGGCGCCGTGGGCGTGATTCTCTATCAACTCGCCGGACTGGACTCCGTTTTTCGCCAACTGGGCGCCGGCAATACCGGCATCCCCGCCGTCATGATCGGCAACACCGACGGCGTGGCGCTGAAGAATTATCTGCAATCCAATCCGGGCATCTCCGTCACCCTCAACCCGGCCTTGCGCGCGATGAGCGCTTCGCCGGCCACCATGTCTGATTTCAGCTCCCGCGGTCCCACCATCGGCGATTCCTCCATCAAGCCCGACCTGGTGGCCATCGGCGCGGAACTCTACACGGCCACCGAACGCTCCGACCCCGGCGGCGATCTCTGGGATCCCAGCGGATTCACGGGTGCGAGCGGCTCCAGTTTCGCCGCGCCCATGGTGGCCGGCGCCGCCGCTCTGGTCAAGCAGCGCAACAGCGGCTTCACGCCCTTGCAGCTCAAATCCGCCGTGGTCAATACCGCCACCACCGACGTGACGGACGGCTCGGGCCAGGCCCGCGTCACGGCCGTGGGCGCAGGCAAATTGAACGTTGGAGCGGCCGTCGCGGTGGGAGGCACCGTGGACCCGGCTACTCTCTCGTTCGGGGTGCTCACCCAGGGCGCGCTGCCCATCAACCGCACGCTGAAAATCACCAATACTTCTTCCGCCGCGGCCACTTTCAGCCTGGCGGTGGCGCGGCGTGATTCCGACAGCAACACGCAGCTCACCGTATCGCCCTCCAGCTTGAGCGTCAGCCCCGGCCAGCAGGGAACCGCCACCGTCACCCTGCAAGGCAGCACTCCCAATCCCGGCTCCTATGAAGGCACGATCACCATCGGCGGCGGCGGCGGCACCAGCTTGCGCGTGCCCTATCTCTACCTGGTGGGCGACGGCGTGCCGTTCAACATTTTCCCCATCATCAACGGCAGCTTTATCGGCGTGGTCAACGATCAGAACTGGCTGGTGGGCTTCAAGCTCGTGGATCAGTACGGCGTTCCCGTGACCAACCAACCTGTGCAGTTCAACGCCGCGAGCGGTGGAGGCTCCGTAGGCGGTTCCGACGCAACGACCGACAAGCTGGGCATCGCCGCAGCCAATGTGAACCTCGGACCCCAGGTGGGTGACCAGACCTTCACCGCACAAGCCGGCGGCCTGACCGTGGAATTCGATGCCTATGCCCGCCAGCTTCCCACCATCGGCTCGGGCGGAGTGGTGAATGCCGCCAGCGGCCAGGTGGGCCAGGGTTTGGCTCCCGGCTCCTACATTTCTATTTACGGTTCGGCCCTGAGCGACGCCACTCAGGCGCTCAGCACCAGTTCGCTCCCCCTGGCCATGGCGGGCGTCAGCGTGAGCTTCGACGCTCCCGGCCTGAGCCTGCCCGGCCGGCTCTCCTTTGTCAGCCCAGGGCAGGTGAATGTGCAAGTCCCCTGGGAGTTGCAGGGACTCTCCTCCGCGCAGATGAAGGTCTCGATCGACGGCATCCCCAGCGCGATCTACTCCATCCCGCTCTCCGATTACGCCCCGGCCGCCTTCGAGTACAACGATACGGGGAGCGGCCGTCAACTGGCCGCCGTGCTGGACGAGAATTACGCGCTGGTGACCGTGGCCCATCCGGCGGTCCGCGGCCAGGTGATCCAGGTCTACGCCAACGGCCTGGGACCGGTGAACAACCGACCGGCGTCCGGGGAGCCCAGTCCGGCACAACCTTTGGCCACCACCCGGGTTACTCCCACGGTGACCATCGGCGGGCAGGCGGCGCAGGTGCAGTTCAGCGGGCTGGTGCCGCCCTACGTGGGACTCTACCAGATCAACGTCACGGTGCCCCAGGGCGTCTCCTCCGGCATTCAGCCGCTGGTGATCTCGGCGAACGGCGTCGCCTCGAAGACGTCGAATTTGCCGGTGCAGTAGGCGGGCTACACTGGAAAAGAGGTATGAAGCGCTGGTGGGTGCTTCTGGCGGGGCTCTCCCTGCTGGAAGGGGAAGTCATCCCGAACCGTTACATCGTGGAGATGTCCGAAGAGCCGGTGGCGGCGGTGGCGGTGCGCGCCGCCCGGAGGGGGCAGCGGATAAGCCTGCAAGACGGGACCGCTCGGAAGCAGCGGGATCGCGTTCGCGCCGCGCAGCAGGCCCTCCGCCGCCAGGTTGCGGCGCTCGATGGCGCCGTCCTGAGCAGCGTGGAAACCGTTGCCAACGCCCTGCTGGTGCGGATCCCGGACGCCCGCGCCGCCACCCTGGCGCAGGCGCCCGGCGTTCTGAAAGTGCACCCCGTGCGAGCTTTCCGCCTGCACCTGGATCACGCCCTGCCGTTGCACAAGGTGCCGGATGCCTGGAGCCTGGTGGGCGTGGATCAGGCCGGCAGGGGCATGAAGATCGCCTTCATCGATACGGGTATCGATATCAATCACCCCGGCCTCCAGGATCCGTCCCTGCCGGTCCCGGACGGCTTCCCCAAGGTCAACGCGGATAGCGACAAAGCTTTCACGAATCAGAAAGTGATCGTGGCGCGCAGCTATGCCGCCATGTTCGTCAAACCCGATCCGGATACTTCTGCCCTCGATCATTCCGGGCACGGCACGGCCACCGCCATGGCCGCGGCGGGCGTCCAGAACACCGGCCCGCTCGCCGTGATCAGCGGCGTAGCGCCCAAAGCGTACGTCGGAAGCTACAAGGTCTTCGGCTCCCCCGGCGTGAACGACAACGCGCCCGAAGACGCCATCCTCAAGGCCATCGACGACGCTGTTTCCGACGGCATGGACGTGATCAACCTGAGCCTGGGCACCGACATCGCCCCGCGCCCGATCGACGACCTGGAGGTCCAGGTCATCGAGCGCGCCGCAGCCGCCGGCGTCCTGGTGGTGGTCTCCGCGGGCAACAATGGGCCCGACCCCATGACCATTTCCTCGCCGGCCACCGCTCCTTCCGCCATCGCGGTGGGGGCATCCAACAACGACCGCGTGTTCGCCACCTCGGTCACCATCACGGGAGGCGGGCCATACCTGGCCATCCCCTCGAGCGGCCCAGCCCCGTCCGCCCCGGTCACCGCCCCGCTGGTGGATGTCTCCTCCCTGGGGAACGACGGCATGGCCTGTTCCGCGCTGCCCGACAGCAGCCTATCCGGCAGCATCGCCCTCATCCTGCGCGGCGTCTGTCTGTTCGAAGACAAGCTCAACAACGCGCAAAAAGCCGGCGCCGTGGGCGCTCTGGTCTACACCGACCAGGAACGCCCCGATCCCATCATTATGTCGGTGGGCTCCGCCAGTCTTCCGGCAGAGATGGTCAGCTACTCCAACGGCCTGGAAATCAAGAAACTGGCCGGCAGCGCGCTGCAGGCCACCCTCAGCTTCACCCTCGGGCCGCTGTGGGTGGATCCTAACCGCCTGGCCGGTTTTTCCGCTCGCGGCCCGGACACCAACGGCGCCATCAAGCCGGACCTGGTGGCCGTGGGCGCCAACCTGTATACCGCCGCGCAGAAGAACGATCCGGTGGGCGATCTGTACGATGCGAACGGTTACGTGGTGGAACAGGGCACCAGTTTCTCCGCCCCCCTCGTGAGCGGCGCTGCCGCTTTGCTCAAAGCCGCCCGCCCCGGCCTCACCGCCGCGCAATACCGCTCTTTGCTGATCAACAGCGCCGCCCCCGCCTGGCTGGATAGCGCTACACCGGCGCGGGTCGCGGAGGCAGGCGCCGGCCTGCTGGACGTGAGCGCCGCCATTCGCTCCACGGCCGCCATCGCTCCCGCGTCGCTCTACTTTGGCGCCGGCGGGCCGGATGTGAGCGCCACGCAGAACCTGTCGATCACCAACCTCGGCTCCGCCGCGGAGACCTTCCAGCTTTCCGTGGCGCCGCGCGATAACGGGCCCGCCCCTGCCTTGCCGACCGCTTCGATTCAGCTCGATCCCGGCGCTTCCGCCTCCATGACCCTGACCTTCTCCGCCGCCTCGCTGCCGCCCGGCCAGTACGAAGGCTTTGTCACCGTCCAGGGAACCAACTCGGGGGTCCTCAGCCGGCTGCCCTACTTATATGAGGCCGGCTCCGGCACGCCGCAGTACCTCACCGTGCTGCATACGGCCTCGGACCTGAAGGCCGGGGGCCAGGCGTCCAATGCCATCATCTTCCGCATCACCGACGCCGCGGGGCTTCCTCTCACCAGCGTCGAGCCCACGGTCTCCGCCCTCTCGGGCAGCGGCCGGGTGACCCGCGTGCGGAACCTGGACAGCGCCAGTCCCGGAGTCTTCGGCGTCAGTGTGATGCTGGGCGCGCTGCCCGGGGCAAACGTATTCCGTATCCAGGCCGGCGCCCTCACCCGGGACGTCGCCCTCACCGGAAACTAACGGACATTGGCCACTTCGCATGGCAACTCTCGAAACCGCTCAACCCGCCGGACTTGATCTCCAGGCCCTCTACCGCGCGTTGCTCCTGCCGCGGGTCATCGAAGAGAAGATGCTGCACCTGATCCGGCAGGGACGCCTGTCGAAGTGGTTCAGCGGTTACGGGCAGGAGGCCATCGCCGTGGGCTGCGCCTGGGCGCTTGATCCGCGCGACTACATCCTGCCGACGCACCGCAACCTGGGCGTCTGGACCACCCGCGGCGTGCCGCTCCGGCCGCTGTTCTGCCAGTTGATGGGCAAACAAGGCGGCTTCACGCACGGGCGCGACCGCACCTTCCACTTCGGCCTGCCCGAAAAGCGCCTGATCGGCATGATCTCGCACATGGCGGCCATGCTGCCGGTGGCCTGTGGCTTCGGCCTCGCGGCGCAACTCAAGCGCGAGGATTTCGCGGCGCTGGCGTTTTCCGGCGAAGGCGCCACGCGCGAAGGCGACTTTCACGAATCCCTCAACCTGGCCGCGGTCTGGAAGCTGCCGGTGATTTTCGTGGTCGAAAACAACGGCTGGGCCATTTCGACCCCCGCGCGGGAAGCCATGGCCGTGGAGAACATCGCGGACGCCGCTGCCGGGTACGGCATGGCCGGCGAAATCGTGGACGGCAACGACGTGCTCGCGGTGGTGGAGGCCGTCGGGCGCGCCGCCGCCCGCGCTCGCCGCGGCGAGGGCCCCACGCTGCTCGAAGCCAAGACCTTCCGCATGCGCGGCCACGAGGAGGCCTCGGGCACCAAGTATGTCCCGCCGGAACTGCTGGAAGCCTGGGCCGCCAAAGACCCCGTCCAGCGGTTCACGGATCTGCTGCTGGCCGAGCGCGCCATCACAGCCGGCCAGATCGAGCGCCTGCGCCGGGAACTCGCGGCCGTGGTGGACGAAGCCGCCGAGTTTGCGCTGGCCCAACCGCAGGTAGAAAGCACCACCGAAGCCGAGCGCGCCGCCGTGTTCGCCCCCGCCCCCGCGCCCGCGGCGCCACCCTCCGGCCCGCATACCGAAAAGCGCCTGGTGGATGCCGTGCGCGAGGGCCTGTGGCAGGCGATGGAGCGCGACGAGCGCGTCGTGCTACTGGGCCAGGACATCGCCGGCTACGGCGGCGTCTTCAAGGTCACCGAGGGTTTCCTCGACCGCTTCGGCGCCGCGCGTGTGCGCAACACCCCCGTCATCGAAAGTGGCGTGCTGGGAGCCGCGCTGGGGCTGGCCGTTGAAGGCTTCCGCCCCGTGGTCGAAATGCAGTATGCCGATTTCATCACCTGCGGCTTCAACCAGGTGGTGAACAACCTGGCCACCACGCACTATCGCTGGAACCAGCCCGTGAACGTCACCATCCGCGCGCCCTTCGGCGGCAACCTGGGCGCGGGGCCGTTCCATTCGCAGTCGCCCGAGGCCTGGTTCTGCCACGTGCCGGGCCTGAAGGTGGCCGTGCCCGCCACGCCGCAGGACGCCAAGGGCCTGCTGCTGGCCGCCATCGCCGATCCCAACCCGGTCCTCTTCTTCGAGCACAAATATCTCTACCGCGCCGTCAAGGGACCCGTCCCGGATGCGCCCTACGAAATAGAACTCGGCCGCGCGCGCCTCGCCCGCGAGGGCCGACACCTCACGCTGGTCACCTGGGGCATCGGCGTGGCATGGGCCATGGAAGAAGCCGAGTACCGGGAGCGGCAGGGCGTCTCGCTAGACGTGATCGATCTGCGCACACTGGTCCCCTGGGACAAAGAAGCCGTCCTAACCTCGCTGGCCAAAACCGCCCGCCTGCTGGTGCTGCACGAAGCCGCGCTCACCGGCGGCTTCGGCGCTGAGATCTGCGCCCGCCTGGCGGAAGAGGCTTTCGCCCTGCTCGACGCGCCACCCGCGCGCGTGGCCGGCGAAGACATCCCCATCCCCTTTTCTTCGACGCTGGAGAAGAAGATCTACTCCGCGCAGTCGCGCCTGCGCGCGGCCGTCGAGCGCCTGCTGGCCTACTGAGACCGCAGCCTGAGCATCGCCGCTGCGAACTTCGCCTACCTGCTCGGCTCTGAACGCGGAGATGTCACGGTTCCTGAGGGAGCCCGGCACGCTCTTCACAACGCAGGCCTTACGTGGCCAATGAGGCCGGCCTTGTGACGGCGCCGATTTGTGCTATTAAGGAATCCGTTCACCCGCGGAAGGCTGTCCGTCCGGCGAATCTGGCTTGCGTGCCTAAACGCTCCTCGATCCTAAGAAACTGATTGAACTTGGCGACGCGTTCGCTGCGGCAGCCGGAACCGGTCTTGATGTGGCCGGCTCCCGTCGCCACGGTCAGATCGGAGATGAACGTGTCTTCCGTTTCGCCCGATCGGTGGGATACGAAGCAGCGGTAGTTGTTACGGCCAGCCAGTTCAATCGTGTCGAGAGTCTCTGTGACGGAGCCGATCTGGTTGAGCTTGATCAGCACGGCGTTGGCCACGCCCTTCTCGATCCCTTCCTGTAGGATTCCTGGGTTCGTGCAGAACAAGTCGTCCCCGACCAACTCGATTCGCGACCCCAGCGTCGAGGTGAGGTCTTTCCAGCCGCCCCAATCGTTCTCCCCCATGCCGTCTTCGAGCAGGACAATCGGATACTGCTTTACCCACGATTCCCAGATTTTGATCAATTCCTGCGGCGAAATTGCCTTTTTGGTCGACTTGAACAGCACGTATTTCCCGTCGTCCCACATCTCGCTGGCGGCAGGGTCGAGGCAAAGCGAAATGTCCTCGCCAGGCTTATAACCGGCTTTGACGATCGCTTCCAGGATCAACTCGACGGCCTCGTCGTTCGATTTCAGATCCGGCGCAAACCCACCCTCGTCGCCGACGGCCGTGCTGTAGTTCTTCGCCCGCAGAACCTGCTTAAGAGCGTGGAAGGTTTCCATTCCTTTGCGGATCGCTTCCGCGAAAGACGGTGCGTTGTGCGGGGCAATCATGAACTCCTGGAAATCGACGGTATTGTCGGCGTGCTTGCCGCCATTCAGCACGTTCATGCACGGGACAGGCAGCGTGCAGGCGTTCGCCCCGCCGAGATATCGGTAGAGAGGCAGGCTGTGAGCGCGCGCAGCAGCGCGCGCGGTGGCCATGGAAACCGCGAGAATGGCATTCGCCCCGAGCCTCGCTTTGTTGGGTGTGCCATCGGCCTCGATCATTGCTTGGTCGATAGCCCGCTGGTTCGTCGCATCCCGGCCCGCCACGGCCGCCGCCAGTTCCCGTCCGATATGGCCTGCCGCCTGGGTGACACCTTTCCCGCCAAAGCGATGTTTGTCGCCGTCGCGCAATTCGACGGCTTCCTTTTCGCCCGTCGATGCCCCGGAAGGCACGGCCGCCATGCCGGTCGCACCGCCATCAAGGGTTACCTCGGCTTCTACGGTTGGGTTGCCTCGAGAATCGAGAATCTCGCGGCCCACAACGCTGACGATTTTGGTCATCTATGACTCCTTGTTTGGATCGAATGAGCAAGCTCCAAAATGAAAAAAGCCCCTACTCTACCGGTAGGAGCTATCAGAACCGGTTGCCCGGAACGGTCAAAGGTGATGCTCCATCACCTGTGGGAATGCCAAGCCCGACTATACCGCATGGCATCGAGGCGGACAATGAGCGATCGGCGGTTGGCCCGGGCCGCACCGCGACCTTTTGGGTTACCCCGATGAGTCTGCTGTGGCGGGCGGAACGCGTCCGTTTCTCAGCACGAACGCCAGATCGTCGAAGACGGTTGCGGAGAGCGGAAGCCGCCGGAGCTTTTCGATCGTGCCTTCCACGTCATACGCCACCGATCGAAGGGTGATCTCCCCGTCCTCCCAGATCGCATAGCAGGCTTCCGCCCGGCCGTGCTTCGGCTGGCCGACGCTACCGGGATTCACCACGGTCTTTTCACCCTGCGTGCGTTGGAAAGGCACATGCGTATGTCCGGCGAGGACTACGGCGCACCGTTGCGGCGAGTCCGTAAACCAGAGGTCCGAATCCGCGGTCCGGTATTGGTATAAGGGGTCCGATGGCGCGGCGTGGCAGAGCAGAAAATGCACGCCCGCGACTTCACAGGCAGCCGTCAGCGGTAGTCCGCGGAGATAAAGAAACTCGTCTTCATTCAGCACAGAACGGGTGTACTCGCAGGTTTCCTTCGCCATGGCCCGAAAGCGAGCCGAGCAGCGCGAATCCTCGCCGAACCCCGCGGCGTGATCGTGATTGCCGCGCACAACCATCCCCGCGTGGTCGCGAACGTACCGGATCGCGGCGGATGGGTCCGGACCATAGTTCACCAGGTCTCCGAGAACCCACAGTTGCTGGAAGTCCGTGGGGAGCGCCTTCAGCGCCTCCAAGTTCGCATGCAGGTCGGAGATGATCAGTATCCGCATCGCTCACCTGTGCCGTTCGAGATGGCGAAACAAGCCCCGGTGTCGTTACCCTGGCGCGGCCAGCGCATTTGCACCGGCGAAGCCCCCACTGTATCCTCGGGGGAGGCGGTGGAGTTCGCTGAACCGCCGCTTCCTGTAAGCGGCCAATGACTCCTATGGCGAGGATCGCTGTATGGAAACCGAACTGCCACTGGTCGGCATGGCCAGAGAACAGCAGCGCCTCTCGGCCGCCTTTTCGAGGGGCGAATCCCTTTTGATTCTCGCTCCCCGGTGGTGTGGCAAAACGCGTCTTATTAAAGAGTTGCTCCGCGCACAGGAAACGGGTCTCTACGTTGCCTGGGAGTCCACTCTGCACGGCCTGCTGCTGGCGATGGCGCGGCTTCTCATCGACACCGGCCATGCCGGATTCCTCGGCCGGGTCAAGCCGGGCGCCGACCCGAAGGCGTGGGTCTCCAGGCAAACCAGCATTCATCTGAAGGGCCTTCTCTGGAGCGCCATGGAAAAGATGCCCGTGCCCCTGGTTCTGGACGGAATCAGTCGCGCCGGATTTCCTGCCTATCGCTTCCTCCAAAGGATCTATCACACACCGGGGATGTCGGTTCTGGCGACCGCGCGCGATCTGGCCGCGATGGGGGTGTTGCACCGCCTGTTCTGGGATCCGCGGCATATCGTGCATATTCCCCCTCTGAGCGAGCGCGAAGCAGCGCACTTATTCGATCTCGCCGCGGCCCATTTCCACTTGCGCGATCTGGACCTGGAGGAATTCCGCGAGAAGGCGTTGGAGAGTGCGGCTGGGAATCCGGGATGGATCATCGAGATGTGCCGGCTGGCCACGGAACCCCAATATCTCGCGGGCCGGCATGTCAAATTCGCCCCGCTGCGAATCGACACGCTCATCAGGTTCGCAGGATAGAGCGCAGCGACCGGACCTTCACGAGCATTGCGAACTGCTCTGCCTCCCGCCGCCGTTCTCCCGCGACGGGGATCAGCCACGACACCTCCCCGGCCACATCCACCTGGACGTGCCATTCATTCTCGTGCGGTGCCACCCGGAGATCCTGAACCGTTCGGAGCGGAGCATAGGAAGCGATGCGTCCGTATTGCAACCGTGACCCGCGGTAGCGGTCCGTGACCCAGATCAGCCGGCTGCCGGTGTTGACCAGAAGATTGCCTGGAGTCCAGCGCGTTCCCTGCAGCGGCCAGCGTCGCCTGAACCCGCGAGGCCGTTGGAAAAATCTGGCGGCAACGGATTCCCCCGGATCGAGTTCGTCCGCCAGGGCGTTCGCGAATCTGGTGTCGAGTTCGTCACCAAGCGCAGCCTGGGGCGCATCGGCCTGCTCTGCGGCGCCGAGCCATCTGCTGCGGAACCGCCGCATGAACCGTAGAACGGCCGGCAGGCCCCGCGTGTTGTACGGGATCGTGCTGGGGAAGCCGGCGCCCCTGAAATCAAGCCATCCTTTCAACAGCATGTGCCCCGATGCAACGGAGGAAATCCGCTCGATTTCGCAGTGACGGGGGATCTCGTTGGCACGCGGATGCGCTATGGCCCAGAAGGCAGAGGCACCCAGCAGCAAAACCCTGGGCGGATACGCGGATCGCCCGAACCAATCCGGATCGTCCCGCGGAAGAAATATCCCAGCGTCAAAGCTAGCTGCGGCGTGGGGCAGACGGAAATCCCTTGGGCAGTCGGCCGCCGATTGCAGATCGAAGGCCACGATGTAGTTCCGCGAATCCATGACGGTGCGGCCGCTCCGGCAGGGCTCTGTCTCAGACGACTGCGCCTGGTGCGTCTTGCCTGGCCAGTTCATCGCCCGCGGCGCCGGCCAGAGCCGCGAGGTCTTCCCGAAGTGCCTCTTTCTCCTCCGCGCCCGGGGCCTGATCCCCCGCCAAGCGCGCCAGTTGCGCCCGGTACGCATCGGCATAGCTATCGAACCGCGCTTGCAGCTCGGCCAAGGTTCGCCGCACCCATGCCTGGAGGACGCGCTCATAAGTGGAAGCCGCACCTGCAATCTGTGGTCCCACAGTCTTCTTAATCCGCCTCTCAACCCTTCCAGCCGCCCACCGGCGGCCTAGCACCGATGCCGCTGCGCCTGGCCATATATCGATTTCCAACTCACCCACGTCGAACCGCGGCATGTTCTTCACCACGTCCGACAGTTCGTCGTCCTCGGGCCGGTTTTCCATGTCCAGCAGCCTCGCGGCTCTGGTGAGAGTGCGGCCTGCCTTTCGAGCTGCCTCTTCGATCAGAAGCGCAATCCGGGCCGAGTCTTCGGCCGCGGCTCCCTCCAGCCTTGCTTTCAGATACCCGCTGCTTTCCGCCGGGCTGAGAGCCATCTCCCCGGCCGTCACAAGCGCCGCGGCGGCCCTCCGAATCAGGCCGGCGGCGGAATCGCGAAGCTCGTCTGTCAGGCGCGCGCACGCGGTCCGCGTTTCTGCAATCGTTCCCGCGGCCCTTCTCAATTCGGTCTCCAGGTCGCGCCGCTTCGCTGCACCGGCGCGGCCGCGGTCCGGCCGTCTGGCGCGCGCCCTTAGCGCCGCTTCCACTCCCAACCTCAGGGCGCCGATCTTGCGGTTCAAAGATTGGCGTGCGAGTTCCGTGTGGCGGTCATACAGCGCGAGGATCTCGTTTTGAAGCCAGTTTTCGAGAAGCCCGGTGTGGCCCGCCTTGACGCTGATCGCGTGCACCGGCGGACTTACGCCCAGCTCTGATCGGATAGCGTCCGCCATGTACCGGAGGGCGCGGTCCCGGTCGTCCGGAGACAGCAGATCCGCCTTGCTCAACAGCACGGAGGCCGGAGTTCCTGCGTCATAGAGCGTCTGAATCGTCGCGAGGTCGTCGGCGGTCAGCGTGGAGCCAGCGTCCACGAGCACAATTCCCAGGTCGCATTGTGGCAGATAGGCTCTGGTTTCCGCGGCGCCCGCCGTGGCAAGCGACCCAAGGCCAGGCGTGTCCACGTAAACGATACCTGCATGAAGCCGCGCCGCCGGCAGTTCCACGACGATCCGCGTCACGTGCTCGCGGTTCGAGGGATTGAGCTGCTCGGTGACCAGTTCAGCCAGGCGCTCGATGCCGAACTGTTCCGGTTTCCGGTCCGCAAACCAGGCCGTGGCGCGTGGCTCGACGCCGTAGACCAATCGCGTCGGTACGGCTGTAACCGGTGTGACGCCTACCGGCAGGACGTTCTGCCCGGCGATGTGGTTCAACAACGACGACTTTCCGGAGCTTACACGCCCGAAGACCGCGATTTCGAAAGCCTGTGTCTCCAGCCGGTCGATGATCGTTGCCAAGGCCGGGCGGAACTCCACCAGGCCGTGGCGATTCATCGCCCGCTCGATCACCTTCACCAGCGCAACGTCGCTCCCGGCATCCTCGAGCCTCCGCAGCCGCTTCTCCAGGTCGGCGGAATGGCCTTGCGCCAGGTAGGCGTCCAGCCGCGAGGCGATTCCCTGCATCTCGTCCACCAACCCCGACAGCTCCGTGGCGGCGTTCGGAGCGACTTTCCCGTAGCCGGCCATGCGCTTGGGGCGGACCTCGTCGAACGCAATATCGACGAAGCCCAGCGTCACCCGGATGGAGTGCACCGATCCAAATTTCGGAGCGGGAATCGGTATGCCCTGGCTTTCGAGAATGCGCACGATCTGGGCGCGCATCCTGGCGATATAGTCCTGAACCACCTTCGCCTGGGCCGGCGAAATATCGGACTTGAACTGGGGAAACGGGGATTTCGTTTGCGAGGCGGAAAGGACTGCTTCAATTTCCGAGAGGAGCTTGTCGGCGTATTGGCAGCTCGTAAGGAGATGCCCGCGCTGAAACGGGTTCAGGCCGTGACCATCGAACTCGTCGTCCATCGTGCTCACCTAGTCCCGCCGAAGGACCCGGTAAAGGCGAGCACCGAACGCCGCGCCGCCCTGGATGGTCCTCGGTAGGAGTCATCTTCCCCGCGGGCAGGGGCGGTTGCGGCGAACTCCAACGCCTGCATCTATTATGGCTTAGGCCGGGTGGGCGGTCAACGAAGTATAATCAAGGCAGACGTTGGTGATGGAGCTCACCATCAACCGTCTTGAGTGCATCTCAGGAATGATAGCTCCTACTGGTGAAGGGCTATGATACTGAGAACGCACGCACCGTATTCCGAATCAATCATTGGCGAGAGTCCGTCCTCGCCCGAATTCGAGTCCGCGCTCCCGCTCCAGCCAGCCTTGGATCTGGCGAATGAGCTGGCAGAACGGTATGAAATTGCCAGCCTGTCCGGCCTGCTCGGAACCACGGCCGCAGCCATCGCGCAGAACCGCATCTGCGTCGCGGTGTTTGGCAGGTTTAAGGCCGGCAAGAGCAGCTTCCTGAACGACTTCATAGGCCGGGAGATTCTGCCGGTCGGCGTCGTCCCCGTGACAGCCGTGGTGACGGAACTGCACTACGGGCCGCGGGAACGCGCGCGGGTACTCCTGCGAGGCGGGCGGACCGTGGAAGTACCCGTCGATCAGATTCGCTCTTACATTTCCGAACGGGAGAACCCTGAGAATCGAAAGGAAGTCGAGCTGATCACCGTGGAACTGCCGGAACTGCGCCGGTTTCCGGGTCTGACCTTCGTCGATACGCCGGGGCTCGAGAGCGCGCTGGCGCATAACACCGACGCGTCGATGAATTGGCTCCCCAATGCGGGCCTCGCGCTGGTGGCGGTCAGCGTCGATCCGCCTCTCTCGCAGCGCGATATCGACTTGCTGAAGAACCTGTACGAGTACACGCCAAAGGTGGCCATCCTGCTCACCAAGGCGGACCTCCTGAACGACCGAGAGCTGGCGGAAGTCGTCGAGTTCGTAAGTGCCCAGCTCGCCAGGAATTTACCCGGAACGCCCCAGGTATTTCCGTATTCCACGCGACCCGGTTTTGAGCGGTTCCGGCAGTGCCTGGAAGACGTGCTCATCGCGGGCACGTTGCAGCGCTTCGCGGATGAAAGGGAATCGATTCTCACCCGAAAAATGGATACGCTGCTTCGGGAATGCGGGGACTACCTCGCCCTGAGTCTCCGTTCGGCGGAAGCAGTTCAATCGGAGCGCCAGAGCTTGAAGCATCAGGTAATCGGCGAGCGGGAGATCATCGCCGAGGTGAAGGCGGAGATCCGGCTGGTGGTGCAGCACGCCGCGGCGGGAACGCGGTCCGCGGTCGGCAATCGGCTCGAGACGTACCAGGGCGACCTGGAGCGCTCGCTGTTGCAGGCGTTTGACGTGGAATTCCCGAAATGGACCCGAAGTCTCGGCACGATGCTTTCGGCGTTCGAGATCTGGCTCGAACGTGCCTTGCGCGATGAGCTGACCGTGCTGTCGGTCCGCGAGCGCAGCTCCTTCATTTCGCCTTTACACAAGGTGCAGAAGCAGGTATTTCGCGCGCTGCAAGAATTCCGGGACCGGCTCTCGGAGCGCACGATGCGGGCGTTCGGCGTTCCTCTGCGAACCACCGAAACGGGGATCGCGGTGGCCGAGCCGGCCGCCCCAAACATACGGATCGGGAACGTCTTCGACAGAAACTGGGAGCTATTGTCTCCCATCCTCCCGGTATGGATGATCAGAAACCTTGTGCGGCGGCACTTTGCGCATACGATTTCCGATAAGATTTACCAGAACCTCAGCCGCTTGAGCGCGCAGTGGGAAGAGTCCATCAACGAGGCTCTGTGGCGTGCCGAGAAAGAGGCCGGGCGGCGGCTGGACGAACTGATTGCTACGATGGAACGGTTGGTGGAGAAGAGCGGCAACGAGCGCGCGGAGCAGATCCGCGCTGATATGGAGCGCCTGGTGCGGGCGCGGGCATCGCTCGATTCCTGACCCCTGCAAGAGCGGCTCGGTCCGGTGGCGGAGACTACGATGCGAACGGTGAAACAGGCAAGGCTCCTTCGGCTGCATTTCAGCGAAGGCGACCACTACAAGGGCAAACCGCTTTACGAAGCGATCGTGAACCGGTGCAAGGAACTGAAGATCGCCGGCGCGACCGTATTCCGCGGCCTGGAGGGCTACGGCGAGACCGCCGAGATCCACCGCCACCACCTTGTCCGGCGGGACCAACCCATCATCGTCACCATAGTCGACACGGCGGAGAATCTGGAACGCTTGATTCCCGAGGTGGAACAGATGATGGACACGGGCCTGATCGCCACCTCGGACGTGGAATACATTCGGGTGGAAAAGCCGTCGCCTGGCACGGCGGGCGGCTAAACCTTCAGGTACGGCCGCAGGCCTTCAAATTCAAAATCGATTTCGCGTACCGCCGCGGGCGTCAGTTCCGTGCTCTCGCGGCGTGAAAAGGCGTGTTTGAACACGCCGCGCTTTTTCATGATGTAGGGGCGGGTTCCGGCGATGTGCTCTGCGGTGTAGACCAGCAGCAGCCGTTTGCTGAAAATCTCCCTCGCCTTGGCTTCCTGGCCGGAGTGATAGAGATCCCACATCTGCACGTCGATATCGGGATATAGCGCCTCGGGCATGCAGCCGTCGCAGCCCACGCGCATTTCGTAGAGACCGACCGGCCCGCTGAACACGCGTTTGATGGCCGGACGCGCGGCGGCCAGCGCCGGGATTCGCTCGTAAATGGGGCTGTGCTCCTCCTTGACGTAGCCGAAATGCGGGAACTCGCGGCCCATCTCGATCAGGAACTCCACGGTGGGATTGATGTCCGGCGCGCCGCCGCTGGTCTGGATGAAAAACGGCCGGTGCGTGATGTCCGCCAGCGCGCGGTAGTAGTCGCGGAAATCGTCCAGCGTTTTGGCTTCCGTGGGCGGAATGGCGATCAGCGCATCGGGCGCCAGTTCTTCGGCCAACTCCGCATATTCCAGCGCGTCTCTTTTGGTGGCGCCTTGCACGCCGAGAACCAGCGCCGGGCGTTTCCCGTTGGCCGCCCGTGCAAGGACGCGCATCCCACGGCGGCGCTCTTCGCGGCTCAGGAACTTGTATTCGCTGGCAAGCTGGGGCCAGACCATGCCGTGGGCTCCGCAGCGATCCATGAAATCGACTTCTTTCGCCAGATCCTCGTAGTCCACCTGGTTGGCGGGCGTGAAGGGCGTGGCCATGATCGGGAAGATCCCGCGAAGGGGCTTCTCCGTGGCGGCGCGGAGGCGCGCGGCTGCGGTGGCTCCCATCAGTTGCAGGGCTTGGCGTCGGGTATACACGCACGGCATGGCCGCCATTATACGCGCGCCGCCGGTCCGGCGCAGCCCAAAAAGGCAGCCCGCGGCACAAACCGTGCCCATCCGTTAGGGATGCGAGGTTTGTTGCTGCCGCACCTCCAGGCGCAGCCGGCCCGCCGCCACCACCGCCAGCGCGGCGAGAGCTTGCATGAAGTAGCGCAGCGGCTCGGCGGGATGGAATTTGTGAGCCACAAACGAATCGGTCAGAATCATCTCCATGCCGACCCGGCCCAGAATCGCCGCTCCCAGGTAGACCACCAGCGGGTAGCGGTCCATCAGCCGGGAAAGCAGGTTGCTGGCGAACACCACCAGGGGGATGCTCAGACCCAACCCAAAGATCAGGAGGCTCAGGTTTCCTTTGGAGACTGCGGCGATCGCCAGAATGTTGTCCGTGGACATGGTCACGTCCGCGGCCACGATGTACCCGACGGCTTTCCAGAAATCGTGGGTCACCCGGGCGGACGCCGCATCGGGCATCGCGTCCTGCAACAGCCGCACGGCGATCCACAGAATCAGAACGCCGCCTGCCAGTTGGAGAAAGCGGTGGCCCAGCAGGTCCGCGGCGAAGAACGTGATCGCCACCCGCAGGATCACCGCGCAGGCGGCGCCCACGGCGATCCCCCGGCTGCGCTGCGGGCGGGAAAGTCCGCGCACACTACAGGCGATCACCACCGCGTTGTCGCCCCCCAGGACCAGGTCAATCAGGACCACGGAGAGAATGCTGACCAGGAAGTGCCAGTGCAAGAACTCCAGTGTAGCGCGGTGGCAGAGCGCGCAGAGGCGATGCTATAATCCGAGAGTGGCGCGCCGCCGCGCGGCGTGCGCTGCCGGGCATTTCCGCAGTTTCATCCCAGGGCGCGTAGCTCAATTGGCAGAGCAACTGACTCTTAATCAGTAGGTTGAAGGTTCGATTCCTTCCGCGCTCACCAACAGAATCAATCACTTAGACGCTAGTGGATTTTCGAAGATTGCTCTACTACAGGGACTTTCACAGGGACTGCCTCTGAATTTTCACCGGTTCCCTCCGCTTTCCGGTGGAGCCGGACTCCAGCGACCGCCTCGCGTTTTGCCGCCATGCGAATGTGGGAGTACCGCTCCAGCATGGCCCGGCTCATGTGACCCATCAGGGCGAGCATGGTGGACTCCGGAACGCCATTTTCCGCCAGTCTGGTGGCAAAGGTATGCCGCAGGTCATGAAGACGGCAGGATACCCCCGTGTCGGCCCGCAGTTGGTCCCAGCCCCATGTGATATCCGTGGCGTACCGGTTTGGATCTGACGGCAAAGGCTTGCCCCAGGGGAAGAGGTATTGATCCGGCTGTGGCTCCCCGAACTGCTCAACGAACCACGTGCGGTGCGCGGCAAGCACGGAACCCAAGTCCGGGTTGATTGGGATCGTGCGGCCTGTTCCGCTCGAAGTCTTTGCCCGGCCCACCCGAAGGGTCAGGGCCATAAGGTCCACCTGCGCCCACGTCAACGAAAGCGCTTCTCCCAATCTCATCCCGGTGAGTAGCAATAGCGGTACCAGCGTCTGGAGGTGCGGTGTGTGCCGATTCTTCAATCCATCAAGCAGACGCTTCTGTTCCACGTCGGAAAGCGCGCGGCCCACGTCCCTGCGCTCTTCCAGCTTTCGAACCTTCGGCCACAGCAAAGACCAAGGCTGACCGATTGCCCGGCTCAGTTCGCCAATCTCCATGTTGATGGTGCGGCCTGAGACCTTCTCGCCCTGTCGCTGGCGAATGTAGTCTTTCACGCGCGCATCCGTAAGATCCGACAGCACAACACTCCCCAGCACCTTCTTGACCTGCGCCAACCGGCCCTTGGCGAAGAGGACGCTTTTCGGGCGGTGGTTAAGCTTATACCCCTCAAGGTAAGGTTCAATGACATCGCCCACCGTGCGGATTCGGCGCGCTTTTTGTTCCGTCGGCAGGCCCGCCGCCGCCCGTTCCAATTCGGCCCTGCGCCGCTTCTCGTATTCCTTCGCCACAGTCTTGCTTGTGGCTCCGGTCGATTCCTGGAAGCGCTTGCCCTGGTAGATGAACTCGCAGACGTAATACTTCGACCCCTCGCCTTTGCGTTTCGGACGGTAGACCGCCATCACTTGCCACCTTTCCGCTTCTTTCCGCTGCCCTTCGGACGCCCGCCCATCTTGCCCCACCTGGAAAGTTCTTCAGGGCTGTGCTTCTTGGCACGGGATTTCCCGCCCATCGCGCCGGTCTTGCGGAAGTATTGCATCACGTCGTCAGGGATGCGGAGTTTGCTCACAAGACAAGTATAAACCTAGGCCTAAGATATTGCAAGGCGAACTGCAATCCCCAGAAAAAAGCGGCCCTGTAAGCCCTCCGACGCGGTACGGGCCACCCAAGCGCATGTCACCCCAGCTAACGCGATAGCGGGCCAGAAAAAGGCCTTGGCGCTGATTCTGGCGGGTGCGCGGAAGGTTGTCCGGGGGGGTGAGGGGGAGGAGTTCCAGGTTTGACCTGGGCCAGACAGATTTTTTTCGGGCAGTGAAATTTTTATTTCGGGTTGGCCGATAGGTATGCATTGACGAATCGGTCAACCTTATCCCGAATTCCTTCCCGAATATACCTTACGGCGTTGCTCGATCCGACTGTTGCTACGGTCAAGACCGACCATGTAGTCGCAAGGATGACACCTTTCTCAGGCATTCTCACGAGTTGCACCTGCTGTTCGAGTTCAACCGTGATCATGGCGGAGTAGCCACCAGCACGGTCGTCCAGCATGACAAGCCCCACACACAGGCGAGGCATTCCAGATCTGATCCGAAGATCACTTTGTACCTTGATTCCGGCCATACGAAGTTTCAACTCGACATCAGTCCGCAACTGTTCCGACGTGATGCCAGCGTTCTGAGCTGCCTCATCCAAATCCGGGATCACAACATCCACGGCCTCTATGCCCCGTAACGACCATCGGGCGGCCTCGTTGTCGTCTGCCAAGAGCGGGGAAGCTAGTAGGAGCACAAGGAATACTGAGGTGCCGAAGTGGTTCGAAAACATGTAGGCTCCTTGAACGTCATTTCGCGTTCAGCCGAACCGGAAATTCGAGAACCGGCCCGCCCGGTTCGGCAAACCGAAGTCTACCATCTGGCAGCTTCTTGATGCGCTGAAAGTAGACCATGCCTACAACTGCCCCGCCGGGGAACACGGTGTTCCGCTTGAGGGCCTGGGACTCCACTACATTGGCCCTTCGCCGCAACGGGCCTGCCGCGCGCTTCTCCGCAGCATCGATCTCCGCTGAACTGGCCTGCGTGTGCGTGTCAACCGTCGCTATCGATCCATCCGTCCCATAGACGGTCGAATGGGAATTGTGCCCGAGCGATTCTCCCATTCCGGCGAAGGCTGCCGCCCATGCCGCCCGCTTCCTCATGTGCGCGCTTACTCTTCGCGGATCAAGCGCGCGCCGGTCCATCAAGGTGAACAGTCCGGGATGAATATCGATGGGCTGCTTGGAGACGTTCCGGATCGCCACTGCATAGGCCAGCGGGTTGCGGTCCAGGGGTTCGGCGATGACGAAGACTGCCACTCCGCCGCACAATCGCATGAGCAGCGGCCTGCCATCCACCCAGAATGACTTTGGTTCGCCTGAACAGTTCTCCTGAAGCGGAGGCGCCGATTGGGCCGGGCAGAGTACCTCGAAAGGCAACACACATAACAGCGCGCAAAAGACCCACGGACGGTTCGGCATACGTTCCGCTCTCCCAGCATGGAACGAATGTAGAATACCTCCAAGCAATTGTTGGTGCAAGACATCCATCTTGCCAGCCCGCATCCTTCCATATCACACTGAAGATGCAGGAGAGAACCACATTCTGACTGTCGGTTGGGTAGGGGCACATGACGCGGAATTGCCAGTAAGTGGTTGGGAGCGATATCTCATGAGGAAGCGCCAAAAGCAAACCCATGCTTCCACGCATGTGGACGCCCCCCCTTCCGATCCTATCGGCGAATCTGTCCCCGGCCCCGAATACGAAGCACTTGCCGAAGTTCTCATGCGCCTGCGCAACATTCCAGACGGCCTGGGCGAAACCGTCCTCTCCAGCGAGGAGGCGGCACAGATCCGGCGCTGCGGCTTCCAGGCCCGCGCCGGTTGCACGTGGCGCTGCCCTCCTCTCCCGGACGAACTGGTCCGCTGGAATCCCCTCCTGCATCACCTGTCCGACGCCATCGACCCTCTCTCGCGCTTCAGTCCGTGGCATCCCAGGCGCGCCGCCTCCCGCCGCATCGCCGACATTTACCCCTTGATGCGGATCGAGCGGAAGGTCATCGAGCATGTGCGCCGCCCTCCCTACCGCCTGCCCCGCCGCCGCCTCCAACAGAAGATGTGGAGGCTCCCGGCCAGCTTCTTCAACCACATGCTCAACCGTATGATCGCCGAAGACCGGATTACTCAACAGGACGGCTGGCTCTACCCTTACAGCCGTGCCGAGTTCGAGCGTGTTCACCAAAGCCAAAACTGCCCCGCACAGCCTGTTACACGGTCCGCTGTGAGGCGTCAGGATCTTAGCCGAAAAGGGTGAGATTCGGGTTGAGCAGAGGGGTGGGGAAAAGCCAAGGGAGAGAGACGGACAACTCCCAGAACCAGCCTTGGTCCGAAGCATGCTGCCGGGTAAAGTCTAACGGGATTTAGAAAGAAACAGACGGCCCCACTACTTCAGTTTCCAAAAAGCTACTTCTAGCGAGACAAATATGGTATCTATCGTATCTTCAATTGGTTTAACGTCTCAGGGGGTGTGAGACTCCAGTGAGACAGTGAGACGCCCACCGATCAGTCTCATGGTTGTCTCTGGGCACGCGAGACACCCAAATCATTGAAAGCAAGGCAGTTGACATGAGCGTCTCAAGTAATGGCCGGATTCGGCTTAGGTCTTGATCTTCTGCACACGCAACCAACCGGAGTCTTCCACGAGGAGCTTTGCGCGCAGCATATCGTCCACATGCCGGAAAGCCGTTGCCCTTCCTACTCTGGCGTGAGCCTTTATCTTGTCGGCGGCGTCGCTCTTCCTCCGGAACTTGCCGCCAGCCTGCACCAGCGCATCATAGGAGTTTTCCAGTTTCTCAGGCACAGTGACGACCATCTCCCAGTAGAACGACTGATGATCGGATTCAATCACTGGGAAGGGTTCTATGTCGGGTCCGTCCTTCAGAAAGGCCCCCAAGTGAACAATCTCATCCCCCTTGCTGTCTAGGGTCCGCTCCTGCAAAACGATCACATCCGAATGGGCCTTGATGGCGGAACTTCCACGGGCACCGTCAGAGAACGCCCGCATATCGTCTGTGAGATTAGAGGCGTTCTCCGCTTGTTTCCGCATGTGATGAGCGGCAATAACCGCCGCACCTTTGAAGATCCGCTGCATCTCAGATAGCAGCGTCTCAATACTGCTGTCATTTTCGTCGGCGGAATGCAGCGACCGGAGCGGATCGATGATGTACAGGTCTGCTGGATGATTAGCGACAAGCCGTTCCCAGAAGTCCCTGTCCGTCTCCTGGTTTGGCTTGTAGGGGAATTTTGGAAAGATCTTGCCCGACTTCCTGATTTTCCGAACCTCGATGATTTCGAGGTTACGGTCAAGGGTCTGTCGCTGCTGTGGTGTCAACCCCATCGCCTTGGCGATGGCTTCATAGCGCTGATGTAGGCTGCCGCTCTTCGACTCAAAATCGATGTACACGACCTTGAGCGGATCACCGCCAGTGAACTTGAACCCGAGGTAGTCGCAACCTACGGCGGCAGAGATGGCGAACTGAAGAATCAGATTCGATTTCCTGTGCTTTTCCCGGCCCAGCCACACCGCAAGATCCCCCGCAGCAAGAAGGCCATCATACAGCCACCTCTCTGGTGCGATCTGCCCCGTTGGATCAAAGCGGAAGGCCCCAAGGTCACCGACCATTATTGTCGTTGTAGTTGGCTCTGGGTTTATAGCCTGGGGCGTGGGAGTACTTACTGGGTAGAGAATATACCGGCGTTGCTGTTGACCGCTGAGGACGCCGATAAACAAACCCTTTCCCGTCTCTTTGGAAGAAACGGCATCCACTTGGTGGCCGTCGTCCAGGTATTCCGTAACGGCATCGCCAGCTTCCTGGAGCGGGTTATAGGCGTCACGTGAACTCAACGAAGCTTTCCCCGCCATCACCGCGCCCCCCGAGTTTGCTCACCGCCCGCCGGTCTAGAGTCTAGCCATACCGCGATGTCTTCGGGCTTGTACCGAACTGACGCGCCGATCTTGAAATACTTCGGACCTTGTCGAAGCAGCCGCCACCTCCGCACCGTTGCTACGGAGACGTGAAGCCGGTCTGCCGTTTCGTGTTCATTGAGTAACCTGGTGAATTGCTGTTGCATAGCAATTCCAGCTTGCGATGGAACGCTTACGTGGAACAGAATTCAAAAGTCACGGTTTCTGTGACTTTCACCTTACACTCCCGATGATGCCGCGCTGATTCCGCCAGTTTCGTAGTGCTTCCGCGCTGGGAAAGCGCGGCATTTTTTCCGGGGAGGCGGCCCCGAGCACCTCCGCGAGGAGTTCATCATTGTAGGTCCCAGTCTTCTCTTTGACATATCGGATTATGCGTTCAATCCGCCCGTTGAAGTCGGGGTGTGATTTCGGCCCGACGGTACGGAACGCCTTATCCAAGGCATCGAGCCCGCGATCGAGCGTATCCTTCGCGCAAAGGAGATCCTGATGAGAGAACTGGGTCGCGCTCCAGATCCGTGCCCCGTCCAGTGCAGCGAGGGCATTCTGGAAATCACACAGAGCACGGCGAGCACGTTTGAGAAGTGCCCGCCCCTCCTTGAGCGTGAGGCCTTTCAGCATGATTTCGTGTCGGTCATGCGGTGCCAGGTAAAGGGTTCGGCCAGATTTCAGGGGTATCTCTGGATTGTGGAGCATCACCAGCAGCCCACCGAGATCCCTAGCATTACACCCACGCCCTACCAGTTCCTGAAATTTCGGGTAGCTCGCTCCGAGGATCTGCTGAATGCCTTCTTGAGGACGGCCCGCCATCGCTCCCTCTGCGATTCCCTGTTGTTGGAGCAAGCCGCCCCTGGGCAGGGTCCCCAGCCTTCGGTCCGGTTCATGAGGCCGGGCCTAGCCCGTCTTTCGCAGTTGATGGGGTCGGCGGCAAGCTAACTCATTCTGAATCAGTGAAGGGGTCTGAAAGGTCTCCACCACAAATCGTGCG
>Ga0209062_1000729_pt1 | contig 82925 bp, 68 predicted proteins | sample Coa_R2_2_FD_187158 | JGI IMG/M metagenome (GOLD analysis project Ga0209062, IMG submission 187158) | Surface soil microbial communities from Centralia Pennsylvania, which are recovering from an underground coalmine fire - Coalmine... | ecosystem: Environmental > Terrestrial > Soil > Unclassified... | reverse complement strand
CTAAGTGTCAAGCGACGGGATTACGGGAGGGCGGGTTGCGGTTGGTGCTTCGATGCTGCTCGATCTGGTTTGCGCTTGGCGCTTTTTGGCGCGAGAGCGCGCTTACTCGGCCGGCGCCATTGCCATAATGGCATTGGCGATTTCCATCAACTCCGTCGTGTTCGCGTTCGTTGGGCCAGCCCTAATCGCCCCATTGCCGTTCGCGCGCCAGAGCAGTGCGTTGGTCGCGTTTAGCGAAACCAATCGGTTTGGTCAAGATCCCGAGCGCGTTGCGCCGCGCGATTACGCGCAGCTTGAATCTCTCCGCTCGATCATCGACGTGGGGGCCTATGTGAACGGGCCCGAGGTCACGTTCACCGTTGGGCGGGACGCGTCATTGCGGGTTCCAGGCGCAGTCGTTTCGGGCACGTTTTTCGCAACGCTCGGGCAGCACGCAACGCTGGGCCGGGTACTCGCGCCTTCAGACGATGCCGAGGGCGCTCCTGATGCGGTGGTCTTGTCGAACGCGCTTTGGCGGGAGCGTTTTGCCGCCAACCCGGGCGTGCTGGGCACTAGCATTTTGCTCAACAACCGCCCCTACGTAGTGGTCGGCGTCATGCCGGCAACGTTTCAGTTTCCCGCCGGCGCCGAGCTCTGGCTCGGCAAGATCTCCGATGCATACCGGGCGATCAGCAGCACCGAAGTCATCGTTCCCAGCTATGGGGTCGTCGGCCGGATGCGCCCGGGCGCGACCTTAATGTCGGTGCGCCACGAAATCGCGGCCCTCCGCCCCAAGGGCACCTCGGGCACCGGCAACCTTCGCTTTCGAGCCGAGCCGATGCGCGAGTATCTCTTCGGTTCGGCGCGGCTGGTATTGGAGCTCGCATGGGCGGTTGCGCTGTGCTTTTTGGCGATTGCCTGCGGCAGTATTGCGACACTCGCGGCCGCGCGCTGGAATTGGCGCGGAGGCGACCTCCAGATGCGCGCGGCGCTGGGGGCAGGCCGATTCGCACTTGTGCGCCCAGCCTTCTTGGAGGCGTTGATTCTCACCATCGGCGGGACGGGCGCCGGGGTGTTTCTCGCGCACTCACTTCTCGATTGGCTGTGGGCGACCTCGCCGGTGCGGCTACCCGCGGGAGCGCCCAGCATCGCCCCGGCCTATGTTGCCGCCCTTGCGCTGGTCGGGCTATCAGCCATGGCGCTGCCCCCGGCCGCCGGGCTGAGTGGGGGGCTTCTGGGGAGGCCGAGAGCGACTCGCCCGGACCGAAGCGGTGTCGCCGCCCGCAACGCGATCGTGATCGCCCAGATTGCACTCGCGATGGGATTCGCGGCGGCCGGCATTATGGCTGCTGGCGCGCTTTGGCGCGTTTTAGACCTGCCGACCGGGCTGACCGGCACGCCTGGTCACGTGCTGGTGGCCGACTTCACACCAGCGGCCGGAGCCGGCGCACAGGCGGCGGCGTTTGCCCGCGTGCTGCGGCAAGCCAAGGCGCTGCCGGCTGTAGAAGAGGCGGCCTGGTCGAGCCAAGCACCCGTGCGCGACGGGGCTTTGACCTTGCCTCTACGCTACCGTCAAAAGGGCGGTGCGGCGGTGATGGCGATGGCGGACTGTTTCATAGTTTCGTCGGGGTATCCTAAGGCCGTCGGCCTGCCAATCATTGCTGGCCGCGGTTGGCAATCGCCCGCGGATCGGGGCGTGCTCGTTGACCAGGTTGCGGCGCGAACTTTTTGGGCGTTTGGGTCTCCGCTCGGTCAGTGGATCAGTTTCGCGCCTCCGGGTTCCGGCCCGAAGAGTTGGCGGAAGGTCATCGGCTTGGTTCCTAGCGTGATGACCGGAGGCAGGGGCGGCCTGCCGCAGGTCTATGCGTTGTTCGATGGCTTTCCCGTGCCGTTTGCATCCCGCGTTCTCGTTGTGCGCTCGTCTCGGCCCCAACTAGTTTCTGCCGAACTGCGCAGCGTCCTGCGCGCCACGGCCGCGCCGCCGAAGCGGATGGCAACTCTTGAGGACGTGCTGCGCGCGCGCTTTGCCCGCCAGCGATTCGCCGCCGCCACGCTCGATCTGGTGGCGTTGGTCGGCCTGGTCCTTGTCGCTGCCGGCGTGTATGCCCTGGCGACGTACAACCTTCGGCGGCGCGAGCCAGAATTCGCCGTGCGCCTCGCCTTGGGCGCCCAGCCAGCACGCATTCGCGCGCTCATTCTACGGCACGCGGGCCGGTGGGCCGCGTCCGGTTCGGCGCTGGGCCTGCTGCTTGCAGCGGGATCCCTTTGGGCCGGATCCCGCTTCCTTGGCTTCCAGGGAGGAACCAGTGCCCTCGCTGTCGTTGCCATGGCTCTGGCGCTGGTCAACGCAACTGTGCTCTTTGCTTGTTACCTGCCGGCGCGCCGCGCCGGCCGCATCGCCCCCGCCACCCTGCTGCGCAGTCAGTAATGCAGCCCCGACGGTTACAGATGCCCCCACCGCCCGGCACCAATCTCCCGCGGGATATGCGCCTGCATTGGAACTAGGGCGCCTGGCAGGGACACTTGCACCCCGAGCGCGGGCGGGTTCGAACGCACGGCCTCGTTTCGCCGCCATGCTCGGCGGGAGCATGGCCGGCCATGCAATGTGGAGGCCGCGCGCGCTCCTTGCGATCCGAAGGCCGGGTAGGCCCCCGGCTCTCGCGCCGGCGCCCGCCGAGGAAAAAGAGCGGCTCCCGCGAACGGGGAGCCGCTTCGCCACGAAATCCGGCGCTTAGAACAAGAACTTCAAGCCGAGCTGAATCTGGCGCGAACTTCCGGAATCTCCCGGCGGAAACCGCGTGCTGCGAATCTCGCCGAAGGTCGAGCTGCCCAGTGTCGTGTTGGGCTGCCCGAAGTTGGCGTGGTTCAGCAGATCGAAGGCGTCGGCGCGGAACTCCGTCGTCAACCGCTCCCCCACGCGGAACCGCCGCGCCAGCGAAAAGTCCAGGTTCGCGAAACCCGGCCCCACCAGCGAGTTGCGGCCCAAATCGCCGAGCCCGCCCGCGGCCACGCCCGGATCGGCGAACGCCGTGACGTCGAACCATTCCGTCGGCGTGGGATCGCTGAGCACGGGGCTGCCCACCAGGTTGGCGCGCGTCAAGCCGCTCGTCCCGGTGTGGGGGTTGAAGCCCGGCACGAAGACGGTGAACGGGTTCCCCGACTGCAAGGTCAGGATGCCCGCCACCTGCCAGTCCTTCACCGCCAAATTCTGCTGGAAGGGCAGACTGTAAACGCCGCTGAAGGTGAAATGATGGCGCGCGTCAAAATCGCTCGAGCCCTTGTCGTTGCGGAAGTTCGCGCTATCTTGCACCACGATTCCTTCCGAATTGAGCGAGTTGTAGTCGATCGCGTGCGACCAGGTGTAGTTGGCGTCGAACTCCAGCCCGCTGCCCAAATGCTTCTTCGCGCTCACCCACAGCGCGTTGTACGTGGAATTGCCGCCGCTGATGATCTCTGAGATGCGCGCGTACTGCGGAAACGGGTTGCCCTCGTTCTGGTTGATCGAGAGCCGCAAATCGGTCCCCTTGTTGCCGATGTAGCCCACCGTCACGCCCAAGGTCGGAGTGAGCTGGTGCTCGATGTTGAGGTTCCAATCCTGCACGTAATCGTCCTTGAAATTCGGATCGATGTTGGCAGGCGAGATGCTGGCGGCGCTTACCCCCGCCAGCGGCTGGTCCAGCGTGATCGTCTTCGTCTTCGAGGCCGCGTTCAGCAGCGGCAGCGCGAAGGGAGGATTGCCGGTGAGGCCGGTCACGCTGTTCAAGACCGGCTGGTCGTAGTAGATGCCGTAACCGCCCCGCACCACCGTCTTGCCCTGGCCGGTCGGATCCCACGTGAAACCGGCGCGCGGCCCGAACTGCTTGGCATTCGTGCCATACGGCTGGCTGGTCTGGCGCAGCGCCCCGGTCGCGGGATCGATCACCGAAAAGCGATCCAAGGTGTCGGTCGGCGTCTCGTTGTAGCTGTACCGCAGCCCGGCGATCAGCGTGAGGCGCGGCGACGCTTTGAACGTATCCTGCACGAAGCCGTCGAGCGCGGTCACCGCCAGGTCGCTGAAGGCGCCGCCTTGGGTCGTGGTGAAGGTGTTCACCAATCCCTGCTGGAAATTGGGAATGGAGGTAAAGCTGATCGCGCCGGGGGTGAATCCGAAATTGTTCGAACTCACTCTTCTCGCTTCATAGCCGAACTGCCAGTAATGCCGTCCCTGCAAGCTGCTTACCGTATCGGCCAGCACGACCGCCGTGTCCGAGCGTCCCTGCGGAAAGCCGTTGGGTCCGCCGAGCGCGAACGCGCCGCTGACCGAAATGAAAGGCAGCCCGCCGACCGTGGTGCCGGTGTTGATGCCGACGCTGGCGGGATTGATGTTTTGGTTGGGAATGAAGCTGATGTGAACGCGGTTTCCGCCCAAGCGGATGCTGTTCACGGTGTTCGCTGAGAGGATGTGATCGTAATTCAGCGTAAACACTTGCCGCCGGCCGTCGCGGGTGTCGCCGAAGCCGGGCACGTTGTCACCCTGCAGATTGGGCTCGATGCGATGGTCTTGTTGCAGCGCGTAGTAGGCGTGCAAGGTGTCGTTGGGTCCCAGCACCGCTTGGATGTCGCCGGTATAGACGTCCAGGTTGACCGGCGCCACGCCGGAACCGATCCAAGTGGCCATCACCCCGGTCTTCGGATCCGGCGCGTTGGGCTGAGGAATGTATTGCAGCAATTGCTGCGCCGCCGGATCCACGACGCCGGCTCATTCCGCCGCGGAGAGCACGCGCGTGTCGAAGGGCAAGCCCTGGCGCTGGCGCAGGCCCTCATAGGTCACGAAATAAAACAGCTTGTTTTTGAGAATCGGGCCGCCCACGTCGGCGCCGAAGTTGTTGCGCTTGAACGGATTCTTGGTGCTGGCGAAGAAATTGCGCGCATCGAGCGCGTCGTTGCGCAAAAACTCGAACGCTTCGCCGTGAATCTCGTTCGTGCCCGAGCGGGTGGCGATGTTCACCACTGCGCCGCTGTTGCGGCCGTATTGGACGTCGGGCGTGCTGTTCTCGACCTTGAACTCCGCCACCGTGTCGATCGAGGGCTGGAACGTGATCTGGTTCTGGATCATGTCGTTCAAATTGATCCCGTTGACCATGAAATTCGTTTCGTCCTCGCGATTGCCCGCGGTGTTGATGGCGAACGAGCCTTGGCCGCGCACCGGAGCCGTCAAGAATCCGTTCTGCGGCGGAATCACCGAACCGGGCACGAGCAGGCCGAGATCCACGAAATGCCGCCCGTTCAGCGGTATCTCCTGCACCGTTTGCTGTGTCACGACGTCGCCCACGGTAATCGTGCTTTGATCCACGACCGGCGCCACGCCCGTCACTTCAACCGTGGCGCTTTGCGTCGCCAATTTCAGCCCGGCATGCAGCGTCGTGGTCTGGCTGACCTCGACGTGCACGTTCGCGAAGCGCTGCTGCGCGAAACCGGCCTTGTCCACCGTGACCGTATAGACGCCGATGCGCAGACCCGAAATGACGAAACCGCCGTTGGCGTCGCTGCTCGTCGTGCGCGTGACGCCCAGCGCCGGGTTGGTCGCCACGACGCGGGCGCCCGCCACCGCCGCTCCGCTGGCATCCACCACCGTGCCGTTGATCTGGCCCGTCGCCTGCGCCGCCAGCGGCAGCGCCGCGGCCAGCGCCCATACGGCCAAGAAAGCAAGAAAACGCTTCCAATTAGACATGCTTCTCCCCATGCGCCTGCGAGGCGCGGAAGGCCCTCTGAATTGACCGGTATTCCCCCGGCCCACACACACCCGGCCGGCGCGACAGTTCGCGCCTCCTGCGGAAACTATAGCAGCGACTTCCGGAAAAACGTCTGGATGGTTTGGCACGAAAAACCGCAGAAAACCCCGCGACTTAGCGCAGCCCACCGGCGAACAGTAAGCCGAAATTCGTGACACCGGCGGTGAGCCAGGCCACGTAGTCGCCGATCACACCGCCATGGGCGGGTCGCAAGGGCCCCACCGCGGTCATCCAAGCCCTTGCCGCCGCGGGCCGCTGCGGCGCGGCTGGCGCGGCCGTTGCGGCCGCGCGGGATAGATCCCGCACTTGCGCGGCATCGGCACGCTGGTTCGCCAGCCGCTGCGCGCTCCGCCATGCCCCTGACGAGTCGCGGCGACAACCCGACCGCCAGCGCGATTCAGCGCTCCCGCCCGCGCATACGACAGGCTGCTGCCGATGAGCACCAGGAACGCCGCCGGCGTTTTGGGCGCCGCCGCAAATGCGCGCGCCCAGGGCGGCCCGGCTCACGGCGTGATCGCAGCAGGTAGATGTAGCGCAGGATGGAGACGGCCCGGCGCCCCGGCAGCATCAGCCACCGCCCGTACAGGGCGATGTGCGCCAGCCGCTCCGTTCGGACGCGCTCCACGGCGGCCATCGCCAGCACCGCCGCGCCGCCTGCCAGGCACTCCGGTCCGCTCAGTTTCGCGACGTAGGGCAGCCCAAACCCGTAAAGCGCGGCAAATCCGGCCGCGCGCGCTCGGCGGTGTGGTGCGCGGGCGCAAACCCGGGGGCGGCGGTATCAGGCCGCTCGCAATTCGTGCTCGCGTCCGCGCTTCTTCTCGGAGTGCCGCCGCCGCGCGTGCACGACCTGCAACAGGCCGCCGATGATCGCCAAATTTTTCATAAGGTGCACGCGTTCATTTCCGTGCGCCAGGCCGGTCACCGGAATCAAGTACGCCGCCAAGGCGGCGGCCGCAAGCCCGGGCAGCACCCCGGCGGCGAGCGCCGCCCCGCCGGCAATCTCGATCGCCCCCGCCGCCAGCCTCGCCTGGCGCGCGCGCGACACCCCAAGATTGCGGAGGTACGCCTCCTGCTCCTCCGGTTGCCGGAATTTATCCAGGCCCGCGCCGATGAAGATCGCGGACATGAGCCATCGCGAAGCGAGGTCAAGGCGCTCCATGCATACCACTCCGGCTCAGGTTGGATGCAGGAGCGCCCCCGCGCTTTGCTTGCTCGGCGCTGTCTAAAAGGTGAAGACGAGACCCGCTGAGGGTTGATTGATGAACGAGACCTTGTTGGTGGTCAGCGCCGGGTTCTTGAAATCCGGAACCTTGAAGATCAGCGCTTGGTATTCGATCCGGGCGCCGACATGGCTGATATGAAAATCGAAGCCCACGCCCACGTTGCCGGCTGCGCGCGTTTGCCTGCTTACGGGCGTAATGTCGCTTGGCGAGCGCGGATCGAAGATCACCACGCCGCCGCCGGCAAGCACGAACGGCTGCAAGATACCCAGCAGCCGCGGCGTCGTCACCACGCCGTTGCCGACGACCTCGTGCATCGTCGCCGGCACGCCCACCAACGCCCCGGGCAAGCCCGGCGTCGTCGGAGGGGTCACGTAGCGCTGGCCGTTGCGGGTGTACCCGTACTCGACTTCGATGGCGCTCCAATCGTCGAAGTGGTAGCGATAGCCGAGCAACAACCCCGCCGAATGCGTGTCGAAATGCTTGACCGGTGCGCTGAAGCTGCGCGAGGCGTAAATCCCGCTCACCTGCGCCGAGATTTCATTATGTTGAATGTCGCCCTTGGCTGGAGCGCTGGCTTGGGTCGGTTGCCTCACGGCGCTCCCGGAGGAGCGCACCACTTTGCCCCACGGCGCTTTCGAGTACAGCGCATCTAATTCTGCCGTCGTGCGCTGGGCGGCGTTCGCGGGCCGCTCGGCGCGGGTGCCGGTTTGCGTCGGCATTGCATCCTGCCCCGCCACTGCCAGCGTGCAGGCAAGAACAAAGGTAAGCGCGGCTAGCGCCGCAGAACTCTTGCGCATCGCAAGTGCTCCTCCTTCTGGGTATGCACTTTCGGATGCGCGGAGCGGAGCTGGCGCTCGTTGGCGACAGGGTGGTTATTTGTAGAGCCAGAGATGGCGCGTGGCCGCTTCGATGCCGGTCAGATCCGGCGGCGGGCCCGGCAGCGCGGTATAAGCCTGCAGGCATGCCTCGCATCCACTTTGGTCTACGATGGCCCCGCCATAGCGCTGCAGCGCCCGCATGACCGCCTTCGCGGCCGGAGTGGCCGTCAGCGCCTCGATATTGACGCCGGGGTCCATGCGCAACTTTGCGCCCTCGCAAAGTGGCCCATCCTGGCTCTGGCCGTCGGTGTGAGTGGCCGGAGCGGCATGGCAAATCTCGGCGTTGATCAGGCGCCAGCTCGCCACCAAGGCCAGCGCATGGTGGATTTCGCCGGAGGCGAGTTCTTCGGGGAGTATCACTCCCGCCAGCCCAGAAATTTGCGCCGCCGTGGTGCCGGGTGTTCCGTTCGATCGCGCCAGCCAGCCCGACTTGATCTCCCCGATGCTGAACGCGGACGGGTTGCCGCGGCATCGCGTGGCGCAGCCCGCGCTGTCCACGCATAGCCGCCAAAAGTCGTAATAGCGCCGCGCGTGCGTGTCGATGACGATCAAATGGCCGTCGGTGCCCGTGGCAGGGTGCCAGCCGCACCCCGCCGGAGCGACGTTGGGCACGGCGATGCGGTCGCGCCGCTGCCAAAATCCGTAGTCGTCGAAGGTCGTCGTCCCCCATTGCCCGCGCGTGTACTGGACGGGATAGTCGTAGCCGCCGGCGTGCGTGTTGAGGCCGAGCGTCACGGCGCGCAGCCGTGGATCGCGCGAAAGGTCGGTGTGAGCGCCGCGCGGCGCCGAATAAAGCCAGCGCGCCGTGCGCGCCGTGAAACGCACGCGAAAAAGCGCCGGCAAAGCGCCCAAGCACGCGACCAGCAGCGCGGCCGCAACGCCGCGCACACGAACCACCACGCCGTCAGTTTAGGCGCGCGCACCGTGCGGCGACATTGGCCGCCGGCGGCATATCCGCGGCGCTGGCTTCGGCCGCAGGCGGCGTCTGCCGCGCGCCGCCCACCGGCTGCGCGCCGGCGTGGCTCGCTCCAGACGTTTCCACTTTCACGCCGGCGCCTCTGCCCTCGATCGTTCCCAACCTGCTACAATCCCCGGCCATGATCGTTGCTCGTCGCCTCGGCTTATGGGGGGCGGTGTTCGCCGTGCTGCCTTTGCTGCTGCTTGCCGTCCCGAATGCTTCCGCGCAAACCAGCCTGGCGGAACAGGGGCGCGCGCAGTTCCAACAGACCTGCGCTTTTTGCCATGCGCCCGACGCCACCGGCGGCCGCGGCCCGGACCTGATTCGCTCCCCGCTCGTGCACGACGATGCCACGGGCGCGGCCATCGCCGCCGTGATCCGCAACGGCCGGCCCGAGCGCGGCATGCCCGCGTTTGCGCTTTCCGACCGCCAAATTGCGGCCATTGTGGCGTTTCTGCGCGAACGGATCGCCGAGTCTTTGCATTCGAGCAGCGGACCCGGCAGCGGCTATGCCGCCGCCCTCCTGCTGACGGGCGATGCCGCGGCCGGGCGCGCCTTTTTCGAAGGCGCCGGTGGTTGCACCGGCTGCCATTCCGCTACCGGCGACCTCGCCGGCATCACCGGCCGGCTCACGCCGGTGCAACTGCAACAGCAGATGCTCTATCCCGAGCACCATCCCCCCGCCTCCGCCACCGTCCGCCTCCCCAGCGGCGCAACCGTCTCGGGGGAGCTGGCGCGGCAGAGCGAATTCGACCTAGCGCTGCGCGATTCGGCCGGCTGGTATCACTCGTTCCGGCGCGACCAAGTCCAGGCCACGGTTCACGATCCCCTCGCGGCGCACCAAGAGCTGCTCGCCAAGTTGGCGCCGAAGACGATGCACGATCTCTACGCCTATCTCGCGACCCTGGCCAAGCCGGCGCCCACCGCCGCCCGGCCCAAGATGCTTGATTCCATGGCGCCGAGCGATGAACCCGCCGAAGAGATCTCGTCCCAAGACCTCTTGACACCGCCGCCCGGCTCCTGGCCGACCTATAACGGCGACTACAGCGGCCGCCGCTTCAGCTCTTTGCACCAGATCAATGCCGCCAACGTCGCGCACCTGCGCCTGGCTTGGCGGCTTGACGCCGGAAAGGTTGCGATTAAGTCCACGCCGCTGGAAATCGGCGGCATCCTCTATTTCACCGAACCCGACAATGTTTGGGCCGCCGATGCGCGCACCGGTTGGTTGATTTGGCATTACCATTGGCCCTCCGCGGGCGGCGATCATATCGGCCAGCGCGGCGTGGCCATGCTCGGCCGCCGCCTCTTTTTCACGACGCCCGATGCCCACCTGCTTTGCCTCGACGCGCGCGATGGCAAGCTCCTCTGGAACGTGGTCCTCGCCGATTGGCGTCAAGGCTACTTCTCCACGATGGCCCCGCTGGTCGTCAAGAATCACGTGCTCGTCGGTGTTTCCGGCGACGTCACCGACATTCCCGGCTTCCTCGAATCCTTCGATCCGGAAACCGGCGCGCTGCAATGGCGCTGGAACACCGAGCCGGCCGCCGCGGATCCCGCCGCCAAAACCTGGCCCAACGACGATGCGCGCCTTCATGGTGGCGGCATGACCTGGATGACGGGCACCTACGATCCCGGGCTCAACCTGGTCTTCTGGGGCACCGGCAATCCCAATCCGGTGCTTGAAGGCAAGGATCGCGCCGGCGCCAATCTCTACACCTGCTCGATCGTGGCCCTCGATCCCGATAGCGGCAAGCTTCAGTGGTATTTCCAGACCTCGCCCCATGACGTCCACGACTGGGACGCCGTCGAAACGCCGGTGCTGTTCGATCACGGCCGTCACAAATTTCTGGCCCAAGCCAGCCGAAACGGCTTCTTCTTCGTCCTCGATCGCACGAACGGCAAGCCGCTCGTCACCGCTCCCTTCATTGACCAGACTTGGGCCGCCGGCGTCGATGCCGGCGGCCACGCGATTCCCCGCCCCGACCGCGTCGCCACTCCGGATGGCACGCTGGTCGAGCCCGCCTCCGATGGCGCGACTAACTGGATGGCGCCCAGCTTCGATCCCCAGACCGGACTCTTTTACGTCGTGGCGCGGCGCATTTTCAGCGTCTTCTATCTCACCGAGCAGGGCAAGGCGGAAGGCTGGGCCGGGCGCGATTTCAACGTCTGGTCGAATTCAACCCTGCGCGCTCTCGATTTTCATTCCGGCCGGGTCGTCTGGAACCATGAACTCGGCGAGGGCGAGTCCATTGCCGGCATCCTCACGACGGCCGGAGGCTTGCTGTTCACCGCCGACACCCAAGGCGACCTGCTGGCGCTCGACCCCGTGTCCGGCCGCACGCTCTGGCACGCGACGCTCAATGCCTGGACGGCGAATTCGCCGATGACCTATATGGCTGACGGCCGCCAATACCTGCTCGTCGCCGCGGGCAATTCGCTCTACGCCTTCACCGATTGAAGATGGCCGCTGCTTGTCGGGGGTGTTCCGTTCCCGAGAGCCGCCCTCCCGGATGCTGATTCGCTGGCTGCCGCAAGCGGGGCTCGGCGCAAGCCGGTCACGAGCGCGCGAGCTGGCGATATTCTTGCTGCGATTGCGCCGGCAGCAGCACCCACAGCGAATAGATTCCCAGCGCGGTCCCGAAGGGAATATCCGGCAGACTAAGAATGCCCAGGACGATGGTGAGCGTGCGCGCCCAGGGCTGATGGTCGAGCAAGCTCCAGCCGGCAATAAAGCCCGCGACGGCGCCAGCCAGCAAGATTACGCCGACCACCATCAGGAGCGGGCCAAAGGCGATCAGAAAATGGCGTGGCATGAAACCCACACCCATCCGGCTGAACGCCAGGAGCCAAAGACCGGGAAACAAGCGAAATGCCGAGATGGCCAGCCACAAAATTCCGAGCAGCCGTACGTGGCCCGCCATACGCGGCGCTTGCGGCATGAGTGGAACCCCAGCTACGGCCTTGCCGCATTGCGCGCAATACCCCTGGTTAGGCTGCAAGATGTTTCCGCACCGGTCACAGTACATGAACCACTCCTATCTGCCTAGGTCTAGGTCATTGTACGCTGCCGCGCCGATTTAGTTCCGCGGTTCGGCCGCCCGGCGGGCGAAGCGCTCGCGCCACGCCGGCGAAAGCCGGGTACAAGCGGCGAGCGCCTGCATGGCGGCGCGCGCCGCCGCGGCGTCGCCGTATTCGCCCTGGCGATAAAACACGCGGTTGACGCGCGCGATCGTCCAATCGGGATAGGGCCGGGCGGCCAATTCCGCCTGCACGCCGGCCGCCACCGTCCCGGGCGCGAGCATGCGCAGATACCAGCCGGTACGGCCGGTATCGCGCATGCGCTGGTCGAGCCCGGGGACATGCCAATAGCGGGCGGGATTCACGCAGGGCTGCCGCGGCTGCGACACCTCCAGCACGAGCCGGCCGCAGCGCCATTGATCGCCGATGCACACGGTCGCCTCCTCGGCGTTCTCGAGCGTCAAATTCTCGCCGAAGCCGCCGGCCGGTAGTTCCCGCCCCAGCTCCTGCCGCCAGCGCGCGTAATGGGCCAGCGCATAGGCGAGCACCGCCTTGTGCGGGCCGCCGTGGTTCTGCCGATCGGCCTGCGCGTCGCCCGCCAGCCCCTCGACGCCCACCGCCACCGGCCCCGCCACCGCGCGTTTGCCGATCGCGCTCTTCCAAGGGCCGAACTCGTCGCTGAAGTCTTGCGGCTGGCCGACTTGCACGGAAATGATGCGCAGGATCACGGAAGCGCGAATACCAAGCAATACCGGTCGCCGCGCCAGCGCGCTTCGGCCTCGAGCTGCCGCAGGCCCGCCGCCGCCAACTCCTGCGCCGCCAGGCTGGCGGTGATGCCATGGCCGCCGCGATCCTCCGGCACGCCTTCGGGCCGGCCCAAAAGCGACAAGAGCCGCCGCGGCGGAAAATCCACGATGATCAGCCGCCCCTCGGGCCGCAGCGCCGCCCGCAAGCTGGCGTTGAAGGCGGCCGGCTGCGCCAGGTGGTGATAACCGCTGCGCAAAAAAATCGCGTCCATCTCGCCCGCCGGCAAGCCGCAATCCGTCTGGCTCGACGCCACGGGCGCGATCTCCGGCGCCAGGCGCGCCAGCCGCCTGCACAGGCGCGCGAAGCGCTTCCCCGGCGTCTCGGTGACGAAAACGCGGCCGGTGGGGGCGACCGCTTGCGCCAGGGCCCGCGCGAAATCGCCGTTGCCGCCGCCCACGTCGGCCACGGTGAGACCGGCGCGCAAGCCGGCCCGCGCGGCCAAGCGCTCGGCATCCCGGCGGGCTTGACGGCTGGAGAACGACATGGCTACCGCGGCAGGCCGACGGCCGGAATGCCGCTGTCGCGGATCAGGCGATTCAGCCGCGCCAGCTCCGTCGTCCGCAGCGCCTGCCACTGCTTGGCCAGCCGGTCGAGCTGCTGCGCGGCAGCCTGCGCCGCCGCTTGCGCTTGCGCCGTCGGCGCGGCATCGGCGCTCTCGATCACGTTCATGAGGTTCGACAGTTCCCCGTTGACCAGCGTGAAGCCGCCGCCGGTCGCGCCGGTGCCGTAGGGCGAAGCGCTGGAGCCGGCCAGCGTTGCCGCTCGCTCCGCGAGCTGCTTCGCCGCCGCCACCACCGGCGCCGCCGCGGCATCTTGCGCCAGGCGCGCGGTGAGCGCCGCCAGCTCCGCCCGCAAACCCTCGATCTCCGCCACCGCGGTGCCGCTGGCGTCAATGCCCGCCGCCACCGACTGCGCCAGCGTCAATTGCGCCGCCAGCGCCGCCTGCGGCACCTCGACGCGCGGATCAAGCTTGACCTCGAGCGGTTGGGTGTAGCTCTGCCCGTTCACCGTCAGCTTGACCTCGTACCGGCCCGGCAGCGCCAGCGCGCCGGCGGGAACCAGTTCCGCATGATGCGGCGTCGCCCAGATCGCGAAATCCGGCGCCAACGCCTTCGGCGCGGGATAGCGCAAATCCCAGACCACGCGATTGAGGCCGATTCGCGCCGGCAACGGCCGCGACCGCGGGAACCAATACGCCGCCACCGGCAGCGGCTGCGGCGGCGGCGCCGGTTGCGCCACTGCGCTCGAATAGCTGCGCACCAGCCGCCCTTGCGCGTCGTCAATTTCGAGCGTGACCGGCCCGGCGGGGACGACGGGAAGGTAATAGTCCAGAATGGCCCCGGCCGGCGGATTCTGCCCCCGCGGCTCCTCGGGTGGCAGCGGCGTGTCTTGGTTCTCGTTGGCGCGGATCCGAATCGCGGTCTCCGGCGCGAACAGATAGGGCTGCGCCGCGTTGACCGCGCCGGCGGCGATCTGCCGCAGCGGCGTGATGTCGTCCAAAATCCAGAACGAACGGCCATGGGTCGCCGCGATCAGATCGTTGGCGTGCACCGCCAGGTCGCGGATCGAACCGGCCGGCAGATTGAGGTTAAGCGGCTGCCAGTGATTGCCGTCGTCGAAGGAGACGAAGACCCCGTTTTCGGTGCCTGCGTAAAGCAGGCCCTTGGTCTCGGGATCGGCCCGAACTGCATGGACATAATCGCCGTCGGGAATGCCCGCGCTCGCGGCCTGCCAGGTGCGGCCGTAATCGTGCGTGCGGTAGATGTACGGCTTGAAGTCGTCCACGCGATGACGGTCCACGGCGGCATAGGCGGTGCCCGCATCGAGCTCCGAGGCGTCGAGCAGGCTGATCTTGCTCCAGACCGGCAGGCCCGGCGGCGTGACGTTGCTCCAGTGCTGGCCGCCGTCTTGCGTGATCCAGATCAATCCGTCATCGGTCCCCGCCCAGATCAGGCCGGCCTTCAGCGGCGAGGGTGCGATCGTATAGACGACGCCGCGATTTTCGCCGTTCTTGTAGTCCGCGGCGGCGCGTCCGCCGGCCGGCGCCGCCGTGCTCGCCTGATATTGGGTGAGGTCGGGGCTGATCGCCTGCCAGCTCTGCCCGTCGTCGTGCGTCGCCAGCACGACTTGCGCACCGGCATACAGCGTGTGCGGATCCTGCGGCGAGAAGATGATCGGAAAGGTCCAGGTGAAGCGGTACTTGTTCCCGCTGGGATCGGGCGAAACGTCCTGCGACTGGCCGGTCACTTGATTCCAGCGCAGGATGATGCCGCCGGTCGAACCGCCGAAGACGATATCGGGATTCGCCGGATCGGGCGCGATATAGCCGCTCTCGCCGCCGCCGATCGGATGCCAGTCGCGGAAGCTGATTTGGCCGTAGTCGCTGCGGCTCACCACCGCGGCGGTGCCGCTGTCTTGCTGCGAGCCGTACACCCAATAGGGAAACCGATTGTCGGTGATCACGTGATAAAACTGCGCCGTCGGCTGGTTATACCAACTCGACCAGGTGCGGCCGTGGTCGACGCTGATGGCCGCGCCTTGGTCGCTGCCCAGGATGATGCGCCGCGGGTCGCTGGGATCGATCCACAGCGCGTGATAGTCGTCGCCGCCGGGCGCGCCCTTGATCGCGGTGAAGTTCTCGCCCCCGTCGATCGAGCGGTACAGCGCGACGTTGGCGATATAGACCACGTTGGCGTCGCGCGGGTCGGGGTAAACGCCGCTGAAATACCAGGAACGCGAGTCGATGCGCGGGTCGCTGCAGACCCGCTTCCAGTTCTTGCCGCCGTCGTCGGAGCGATACAGCCCGCCTTCCTTGGCGGCGATCAACGCGTAGACGCGCTGGCCGCCGCTCGCCGCCGCCACCGCCACGCCCACGCGCCCCCACGGCCCGGCGGGCAGGCCGTGGCCGCTAATCGCGGTCCAGGTCTGGCCCTCGTCGGCGGAGCGGTAGATGCCGCTCCCCGGACCCTGCGTCGGCGGGTATTGGTTCCAGGGCGGGCGCCGCGCATTCCACAGCGCCGCGAAGACGATGTGTGCGTTGTCGGGATCGAAGGCCAGATCGATGGCGCCGGTGTTCTCGTCCTTGTAGAGGACGCGCGTCCAGCTCGCGCCGCCGTCAGTCGAGCGATAGACGCCGCGCTCGGGATTGGGTCCGTAGGCGCGCCCCAGCGCCGCCACCAGCACCAGGTTGGGATCGCGCGGATCCACCAAGATCGCACCGATATGCCGCGTCGCGTCCAAACCGGCGTGCTGCCAGGTGCGCCCGCCGTCGGTGGACTTGTACACGCCATTGCCGTAGGAGATGTCCGAGCGCATGTCGGCTTCGCCGGTGCCGGCGTAAATCACGTTCGGGTCTGAGGGCGCCACCGCCAGCGCGCCGATCGACGCCACCGGACCATTGAAGATCGGCTTCCAGACTCGCCCGGCGTCGGTGGTGAGCCACACGCCGCCGCCGACCGCCCCAAAATAAAACCGATTCGGCTGGCCGCGCACGCCGCTGACCGCCAGCACGCGGCCCCCGCGAAACGGCCCGATCATGCGCCAGCGCAAGCCCGAATACAGGCTCGATGTCGCTTGGCCGGCGGCGAGAAGGGTCAGAACCCAGAGAACGGAGGCAACCAGCAGCGAGCGTTTCATGCCGTGAGCATAGCAGGCTGCGGTCTCGCCTTCACGCGCCTCGCGCTGTGCCTGGCGGTGCCTCTCCCCTCGCCGACACTCCAAGGATGAGGCGCTAGGGTGGCGAAGGGCGGCTGCGCGGCGCGCGCCCGTGACGGAGGACGGGCGTCCGTGACGGAGGGTAAACGGCGGGCCGGCTGCGGCGGGCGGCCGGCGGCCGGCCCGATGTCGGTTTCAGCGTTCTCTGCGGCGAACGGCGGCCGGGCGGCGCAGCGCGCGGCCCGCGCGCGGTTCTGCTATCGTCAGCGGAGGAGTCGCATTTTCCGCTCATGCTCCGCTGGAGCCTCGGCATCCCGCTCTGCTTCTTGTTGGCGCTCGCCGCCGCGTGCCATTCGGCCGCGCCGCCGTCCGCCCGACTGCAAATGCGGCTGAGCACGCAGCCGGCGGTGCCGGCGGTAGGCCGCGATACCACCTTCTCGCTGCTGCTGCGCGACGCGCAGGGCCGGCCGGTCAGCGGCGCCAGCGTGCGCTTGTCGCTGGCCATGACCTTCATGAACATGGGCCAAACCGTCGTGCAGATGAGCGATCGCGGCCACGGCCTCTATACCGGCGTCGGCGCCTTCTCGATGGGCGGCGACTGGGACTGCCGCGCCATCGTCGAGGTCGGCGGCGTCCGCGCCGAGCAGGTCTTTCATTACAAGGTCGGATGAGCTCCCGCCCGTTCTCCCCGTTGACAGGGCGGCGGCGGTGATGATTAAATATTCATTCGAAGAATATTTATTCATGTGAGCAAGGCGTACCGGCAGCAGCAGATCTTGAACCTGGTGCGCTCGCGGCCGATCCGCTCGCAAGGCGAGCTGGCGATGGCGCTGCGCCGGGCGGGGCTGCCCGCGACGCAGGTGACGCTCTCGCGCGATTTGAAGGAACTGGGTTTGGTCAAGACCCCGGAGGGCTACGCGCCGCGCCCGGCGGCGGCGGCGCCGCCGGCGCCGGCCAGCGAAACCGCGCGCGTGCTGCGCGAATTCGTGCGCGACGTGCGGCCGGCGCAAAACCTGCTGGCGCTGCGCACCGATCCCGGGGCCGCGCCGCGCGTCGGCGCCGCGCTCGACGCCGAGGGCTGGAGCGAACTGGTCGCCTCGCTGGCCGGCGACGACACCGTGCTGCTGGTCTGCGCCGACGCCGCCCGCCGCGCGGTGCTGGAGCGCCGCCTGCGCCGCCTGCTCGCCGAATAGTTCCGGCTCGTCGACAAGCAATTCCACGCCATGGCCGCCGCCATCAAATCCCGACTCGCTCCCTTGCCCGCGCGGCCGCGCGCCGCCGCCGCCGAGCTGCCGGCGCTCGCCGGCGCCGATTTCATCGATCTCGCCGACTTCACGCCCGCCCAGTTCACCGCCTTGCTCGATTGGGCCGCCGCCCTGCGCCGCCATCCCAAGCGCTACGGGCGCCTCCTCGCCGGCCGCGGCCTGGCGATGATCTTCGAAAAACCGTCGCTGCGCACCCGCGTCACCTTCGACGTCGCCATGCAAACCATGGGCGGCTATGCCGTCTTCCTCGATTTCACCGACTCCCCGCTCGGCGAGCGCGAGGATATCGCCGACGTCGCTCATAATCTCGAGCTCTGGCTGGACGCCATCGTCGCCCGCACCTTCGAGCACGCCTCCATCTGCGAGCTGGCGCGGGCGGCGCGCGTGCCGGTGATCAACGGCCTCAGCGATGCCAGCCATCCTTGCCAAGCGCTCGCCGATTTTCTCAGCTTGCGGCTGCTCTTTCCCGGCTTTCGCGCTCCGGCGCGCAAGAGCGGGCGGCTGAAGCTGGCCTATGTCGGCGACGGCAACAATACCCTCCATTCGCTGCTCGAGGCCGCGGCCCTGACCGGCATCGAGATGAGCGTCGCGACGCCGCCCGGCTACGAGCCCGCCGTCGCGGTCTGGGCCCGGGCGCAGCGGCTCGCCGCCGCCACCGGCGCCCGCCTGACCGTGGGCAACGATATCGCCGCCGCCGTGCGCGGCGCCCACGCCGTCTATACCGACACCTGGGCCAGCATGGGCCAAGAGGCCGAGGCCACGCGCCGCGCGCGCGACTTCGCCGGCTACCAGATCACCGCCGCGGTGATGGCCCAGGCCGCCCCCGGCGCCCGCTTCATGCATTGCCTGCCGGCGCATCGCGGCCAAGAAGTCGCCGCCGAGGTGATTGATTCGCCCGCCTCGATCGTCTATCTCCAGGCCGAGAATCGCTTGCACGCGCAGAAGGCCGTGCTCGCCAGCTTGTTGGGCGCCGTGCCCGGCGCGCGCGCCACCGCCAAATCTTCATGACCGACACCACCGTGCCTCGCTTGCGCAGGATCGCCCTGGCCTATTCGGGCGGCCTCGACACCTCCATCATCATTCCCTGGCTCAAAGAGCATTACGGCGCCGAGATCGTCGCCGTCATCGCCGACGTCGGCCAAAGCGACGACTGCGCGCAAGTCCGCGCCAAGGCGCTCAAGACCGGCGCCGCCAAGGTCGTCGTCGCCGACGTCGTCGAGGAGTTCATCACCGGCTACATCTGGCCGACGCTCAAGGCCGGCGCGGTCTACGACCACAAATATCTGCTCGGCACCAGCTTCGCGCGCCCGATCATCGCCAAAAAGCAGGTGGAAGCGGCGCTGGCCACCGGCTGCGACGCCCTCGCCCACGGCTGCACCGGCAAGGGCAACGATCAGGTGCGCTTCGAGCTGACCTACAAGGCGCTGGCGCCGCACTTGGCCGTCATCGCCCCCTGGCGGGAATGGGAGATCCGCTCGCGGGAAGACGCCATCGCCTACGCCCGCGCTCATCGCGTGCCCATCGAGCAAACCGTCGCCAAGATCTATAGCCGCGACCACAACATCTGGCACATCAGCCACGAGGGCGGCGCGCTCGAGGATCCTGGGCTGGAGGCGCCCGCCGACGTCTGGATGCTGACGCGAGCCCTCGAAGATACGCCCGACCAGCCCGAATACGTCGCCATCGGCTTCGAAGCCGGCGTGCCGGTCAGCGTGGATGGCAAACGGCTGGCGCCGGTGGCGCTGCTCCGCCGCCTCAACGAACTCGGCGGCCGGCATGGCATCGGGCGCATCGATCTCGTGGAAAACCGCTTCGTCGGCATGAAATCGCGCGGCGCCTACGAGACCCCCGGCGGCACCCTGCTCCTCGCCGCATTGCGCGAGCTCGAAGCGCTCACGCTCGACCGCGACACCGCCTTTCAGAAGCAGCACCTGGCGCTCGAATACGCGCGCCTGGTCTATAACGGCCTGTGGTTTACGCCGCAGCGCGAGGCGCTCGACGCCTGGGTAAACAAGGCGCAAGAGCGCACCACCGGCGAGGTGCGGCTGAAGTTGTACAAGGGCCACGCCTTGGTCGCCGGCCGCAAGTCGCCCTATTCGCTCTTCTCCACCGCGCTGGCTTCGTTCACCATGAACGAGCTCTACGACCAGCGCGACGCCGCCGGTTTCATCAATTGCGTCGGTCTGCCCATCAAGACCCGGGCCCTCCTCCAGGGCGCGGGCCGCCAAAGCCGCGGCAAGCGGCGCAAGGCGTCCCGCGCGTAAGCGCGCTTGGCCCGCGCGCCGGGCATTCCTGCCTGTGCTGGGAGCGAAGTGGGCGCGGCAAAAGCCTAGCGCGCGGCGCGGCGGCACGCGCCCCGCGCCGCGAAGCAACGGCGGCCGCCGTTTACAATGTGCGGTGGCATTGCGATTGCTTTTCGTCGGCCCACCCGGCAGCGGCAAGGGCACTCAGGCGCAGCGGCTGCGCGCCCGCGGCATCCTCCATGCCTCGAGCGGCGACATGCTGCGCGCCGAAATCGAGGCCGGCACCGAACGGGGCCGCCGGATCGCCGAGGTCGTGCGCAGCGGCGGCCTGGTGGCCGACGAATGGGTCAATGAAATCGTCGCCCGCTTCCTGCAAGCGCATCCCCGCCAGGCGCTCGTGCTCGACGGCTACCCGCGCAATCTGGCGCAGGCGCGCCGCCTGGCGGAGCTCATCGCGGTCGATGCCGCCGTCTTCTTCGAAATCGACGACGAAACGCTGGTGCGGCGCTTGCACGACCGCGTCATCGGCCTCGACGGCGCGATCTACGACCTGACCTTCGCGCCGCCCCCGCCCGGCGTGACCTGGCGCCGCCGCGAGGACGATGCGCCCGAGATCACGCGCCATCGCCTCGCCCTGTATCGCGCCCGCGAAGCCGAGCTGCGCGCGTTTTACCAGAGCGCCGGCCTCTACCGGCCGCTGGCGGCGGCGCTCTCCCCGGACGCCATCGCGGCGCAGCTCAACGCCATCGTGGATGATCTCGCCGCCCGCGGCGGCGGCCAGCCGGCGGACCGCTAGCGTGCGGCGGCGCGCGCTGCCGCCTGGCGCTCGGCCATGAGCTGCACGAACGCGATGGCGGCGCGCGGCAAGGTGCGGTCGCGCCGGTAGACCAGCCCCAATTCGCGCCACAGCTCCACCCCTTGCAGCGGAATTAGCCGCGCCTCGCCGCTGCGCACCTCTTCGTTGGCGTAGCTGGCGCTGATCAGCGACAAGCCCAGATTGGCCGCCACAAAGCGCTTGATCATGCCCACGCTCGCCAGTTCCATCGAGACTTGCACGCGCGAACGATAGGGCCGGAAGAGCTTGTCGAGCACCTGGCGCGTGTAGCCGGTCTTGGGAAAGATCAGGGGATATTCCGCCACCTCCGCCACGCGCACGCTGGAGCGCTTGGCCAGCGGGTGCTGGCTGGAAACCATCAGCATCAGCCGGTCGCGGAAGATCGGCTTCACTTCCAAGCTGGGGGTGTTGGCGGGCAGGGTGACGATGCCGAGATCGATCGCGCCCTCGTCGATTTTCTGCAAGAGCTTATGGCTGAAGTTGCGATAGACGCTGATCCGCACCTTGGGATAAAGCTCGTGATAGCGGGCGAAGGCGTCGGGCAAAACGTAGAGGCAGGTCGCTTCGTTGGCGCCGATGGCCAGCGTGCCGCGCGGAGTCTTGCGCTGGTCGGCGACCGCGCGCAGGCTTTCGCCGCGCAGCGTCAGCAGCCGGTGCGCGTACTCGAGCAAGACCTCGCCCGCGGGCGTCAGCCGTACCGCCTTGCCGGCGCGGTCGAAGAGACGCTCGCCGTACTCCTCCTCGAGCTGCCGGATCTGAGCGCTGACGGCGGGCTGGGAGCGGAAGACTTTCTGCCCGGCGCGCGAAAAGCTCCCTTGCTTGGCGACCTCGGCAAAGGTCAATAGCTGATCGAAATCCATCGGCGGCTGCTCTAAACCAACGCGGACTCGGCCGCGGCCGCCTGCGGCGGCGCCGTCGCGGCGGGCAACAGTTGCGTCCAAGTCGCGGCCACCGAACAGGGCAGCACCAGCGGTTCGACCCGCACCAACGGGGACGGCGCTTGGCCCTTCCAGTCTTCCAGCAGATCGCGCGCGCGCGGGCTGCCGGTCCACTCATAATGTAACGCAAGCGCGCGCCGCAGCGCTTGCGCCTCCTCCCCGTCTTCCACCGCCGCGAGGCGGACATACCCGTCGTGCCGGCGCAGGGCGGCGGCCGTGGAGGATGGCAGGTACGCGAGGCCGCCGGTCATGCCGGCGCCGAAATTACCGCCGCAGGGGCCGAGAATCAGGACGACGCCCGCGGTCATGTATTCGCAAGCGTGGTGCCCGGCGCCCTCGACCACCGCCAAGGCGCCGCTATTGCGCACGGCGAAGCGCTCGCCGGCGCGGCCGGCGATAAAGACCCGCCCGGCGGTGGCGCCATAGAGCACGGTGTTGCCCGCCAGCACATCGCCGCGCCGCGACGCTTCGCTGCCGCCGGTGATCACGATTTCGCCGCCGCTCAGGCCCTTGCCCACATAGTCGTTGGCCTCGCCTTCGAGCAGCAGCCGCAAGCCGGCGGGTAAAAAAGCGCCGAAGCTTTGCCCCGCGCTGCCGGAAAACCGCGTCGTGATCCACGCCGCCTCCGCCGCGCGCGGCCGCTGCCGCAGGCGCGCGCCGCCCACCGCCGCGCCCAGGCTGCGGTCGGCGATCTTGATCTCGACCCGCGGCCCGCCTGCCATGGCGCGAGGGCCCGGTGCCGGAACACTCGGCGCCACGAGCGGCGCCGGCCGCGCGCCGGCGGGCGGGGCCGCCGCCAGCCAGTCGCCGACGATGCGCGCGGCCGCGGTATCGCGCGGGGCCAGCAAATCCGCGCGCCCCCGCAGTGCCGTGAGCGTGGGCGCGCGCAGTTGGTCGAGCAGTTCGCGCGTCTCTTGCGCCACCGCCTCGAAGAACGCCATCAGCATCTCCGGCCGCCCGTTGAATTTGGCGCGAAAGCGCGGATCCTGGGTGGCGATGCCGGCCGGACAGGTGTTGAGATGGCACTGCCGCGCCATCACGCAGCCGAGCGCCACGAGCGCCGCCGTGCCGAAGCCGAATTCGTCGGCGCCCAGCAACGCCGCCAGCACAACGTCGCGTCCCGACTTGAAGCCGCCGTCGGCGCGCAGCCGCACTCGCGCGCGCAGCCCCAGCCCCTCGAGCACCCGGTGGGCGTCGCGCAACCCCAGCTCCCAAGGCAGGCCGGTGTTCTTGATCGAGGTCAGCGGCGAGGCGCCGGTGCCGCCGTCGTGGCCGGAAATGGTGATCACATCGGCGCCGGCCTTGGCGACCCCGGCGGCGATGATGCCCACTTGCGCGCCCGAGACGAGCTTGACGCCGATGCGCGCCCGGGGAGCGATCACGCGCAGATCGTGGATGAGCTGCGCCAGGTCCTCGATGGAATAGATGTCGTGATGGGGCGGCGGTGAAATCAGCGCCATGCCCGGAACGGCGTGGCGCAGGCGCGCGATGTAGGGCGTCACCTTGGCCGGCGGCAGTTGCCCGCCCTCGCCTGGCTTCGAGCCTTGCGCCATCTTGATCTCGAGTTCCTCGGCGTGAATCAAATACTCCGCCGTGACGCCGAAGCGCGCCGACGCCACTTGCTTGATCTTGTGATGGCCCTCGCCCGCACCCTCGTAGGCGGCGGGATCTTCGCCGCCTTCCCCGGTATTGCTGCGCCCGCCCAAGCGGTTCATGGCGAGCGCCAAGGCGCGCTGCGCCTCCGGGCCCAAGGCTCCGAGCGACATGGCTTGGGTGCTGAAGCGGCGGAGGATCTCTGCCGGCGTCTCGCGCGGCCCGCCGCCATCGCCCGTGTCAGCCAAGGGACGGGCGACGAGCAGATCGCGCAAGGCCAGCGGCTGGCGCTCGCGCTCGCGCAACACGTCGGTGTAAGCGGCGTAAGCCGCCGCCGAAGGCTGGCGCACGAAGGCATGAAAGCGCCGGATCAGCTCGGGCGAATAGGCGTGGCTCTCGCCGGTGTGCCGGTACCGGTACAGTCCGGCGTCGCGCAAAGGCGGCGCGGCCGCCGCGCTCCCGGCCGCCGCCGGCGCGGTGCGCGGCTCCAAACCGCGCTCGTCCTCCGTGGCGTCGCTGCCCGCATAGGCCAGGCGATGACGCTCCACCGCCGCCGCCAGCAGCGCATCCAAGTCCGTGCCTGCAAGAAAGGCCGGCGCGCCGGCGAAGTAGCGTTCGGTGAGTTCGCGATCCAGACCGAGGATTTCGAACAGATGGCTGTTGCGATAGCTGGCCACGGTGGAGATGCCCATCTTGGCCAAGACCTTTTTGAGACCGGCTTCCAGGCCGCGGCGCAGCGACGCCTTGCCTTCTTCCGGCGCAACCTGCGCGGCCAGGGCGAAGGCCAAATAAGGATAGACGCCTGTCGCTCCCGCGGCGGTGAGCATCGCCAGATGATGCGTATCCCAGACTTGCCCGCTCTCGACCCATAGCGGCAAGTCATAAGCGTCGTGCTCGACCATGACCCGCCACGCGGCGGCGGCCGCCAGCAGCACCGGCAAAGCGCAGCGCCCGGGGCCGGTGGCGGCGTCGCTGAGCGCGATCGCGGCGGCGCCCGCCTCCAGCCGGGCGGCGACTTCCCGTTCGAGGCGCGCGAGCCATGCGGCCGCCGGCTCCGCGGCGTCGGCCGCGGGAAAGGTGATGTCAATGGGCGGCGCGGGCGCGAGCGCCGTCCATTGGTCACGGTCGAGCAGCGGCGACGCGATCTCCCCGGTGCGCCAATAGACCGCCAGCGACATGCATTGCGCTTCGCGCAGCGAATCGATCGGCGGATTGGTGACTTGCGCGAAGCGCTGCTTGCAGTAGTCCCACAGCAGCCGGGAATGGCGCGAGAGCATGGCCGGCGGCGCGTCATCGCCCATGCTGAAGACGGCGTCGCGCGCGGATGCGATCAAGGGCTGGAAGAGCAGCTTGTATTGATCTTGCGTGAACCCCAGCGCCGCCGCGCGCCGCCAATCCGGCGCGGCCGATGCGGCGGCCGGCCGCTCGCTCGCGGCGCGCGCGGCGGTGGCGGGCCGCGAGGGCGCCGCGCTGCGCCGCGGCGGCTCGCCGCGCTCGCCGGGCCGGCGCCAGGCGCCCGTCTCCAGGTCAACCCATAGCGCTTCCCCCGGGCCCAAGCGCCCGCGCTCGGCGATCTCTTCGCCGCTCAAGTCGGCAATGCCGGCTTCCGAGCCGACGACGAGCAGGCCGGCGGCGGTGCGCGTATAGCGCAGCGGGCGCAGCCCGTTGCGATCGAGCTGCACACCGGCGCACCGCCCGTCGCTCATCGCCAGCGCCGCCGGCCCGTCCCACGGTTCTTGCTCGCGCGCCACCGCGGCGTACCAGGAGCGCCACGCCGGCGGCACGGTCTCGTCGTTCTCCCAGGCGGGCGGCAGCAACCGCGCCAGCGCTTCCGCGGCGCCGCGGCCGCGCCGCAGCTCGAGTTCACAGGCGTTGTCCAAGCTCGCCGAGTCGCTGCCGCCGCGCTCGAGGAGCGTCACGCCCGCCGGGCCGCCCAACTCGCGCAGCAGCCGCGGCTCGCGCGCCGCCAGCCAGCGCCGGTTGCCCCCGATGGTGTTGATCTCGCCGTTGTGGGCCAGGCAGCGGAACGGCTGCGCCAGCCGCCAGCTCGGCTCGGTATTCGTCGAGTAGCGAAGATGAAAGACCGCGAAGCGGCTCACGAACTCCGGTGCGCTCAGATCGGGATAAAACAGCGGCAACTGCCACGGCGCCAGCAGGCCCTTGTACACGATCGTGCGCGCAGAGAGCGAGGCGATGTACACGCCGTCGAGCGCCGCCGCCTCGGCCCGCTTGCGCGCCCAGAACAGTTGCGTCTCGAAGGCTTCGGCGTCACCCTCGCCGGCCACGAAGAACTGAAAGATCGCCGGCATCGTCTGCCGCGCCAGCGGACCCAGGCAGTTGGGCGCCACCGGCACAGCGCGCCAGCCGAGGAACTCCACGCCGCTCTCGCGCAGCGCCGCCGCCAAGGCGAACCGCGCCGCGTCGCGGCGCTCCGGCGGCAAGAAGGCCATGCCGGCGGCAAAGCGGCCGGGCAGGCGCAAGCCGCTTTCCGCCGCGGCGGCGCGCAGAAAATCGCAGGGCAGATCCGTAAGCAGCCCGGCGCCGTCGCCCGAGACCCCGTCGGCATCGAGGCCGCCGCGATGCGCCATCCGCGTCAGCGCCGTCAGCGTCCGCCCGATCGGCTCCCGGCTCGGCACCGGCGGCGCTCCGCCCGGTAGACGGACGATGAGGCCGACGCCGCAAGCGTCGTGATCGGCGGCGAAGTCGCTGGCGCGCAAAGGCACACTCCTAGCAAAAGCGACCGCCGCCGAAATGTACAATTCAACGTTTCAATCCGACGCATCAGCAAAGCCGCACCGTGGCGCGCCGCCAGGATGAAGACAACCGATGGCGGGCGGCTACGGCGCGGGATAGGGACGTCGGCTCGAGCCCGCTGCCGGCCCTCCGCCGGCGGCCTGAGTGCGGCTTTTCCCGTGCAAAAGCCGCACCCCTCGTCGGCCTCGCGCCGGGCCGGCAACGATGAAACCGCGTCTACTTGGGGATGATCAGGAGGTGGAAGCTGCCGGGGACCACGGTCGGGCGGCGCTGGCCGGGCGCGGGCGGTCCAAACTTGGCGGTGACCTCGTAAACGGTGTGGGTGCGGAGATCGAGCGCCATCGTTCGCGCGCCGCGTTCGGTGGCGAGGTTCCCCACGACCGTATAGCGGTCGGGCGAATCCTCACGCACCACCGTCAGCGTGCCGTCGCCGTTGGAACTGAAGGCCAAGCCGGTGCCGGGATCGAACCGATTGGCGTCCACGCCGCGGCCGATCGCGGGCGTGGCCACGACCTTGCCGGTATCGGTATTGACCACCGCCATCATGCCGTTGTGGCAGCCGCTGAAGACGCGATGATGCGCCGCGTCGATGGCCATGCCGGAGGGATTCTCGCAGGGCGCAAGCGGCCAGCGATGGGTGACCGTCAGCGTGCGCGCGTCGATTTCGATCAGCTCGCTCTTGTCTTCGAGGTTGTTGAAGATATGGCCGCGGCCGTCGGGTTGCGCGTATTCGGGACGGCCGCCGAGATCAAAGGTGCCGACCACCTTGCCCGTCCGGGCGTCAATGGCGGTGGAGTTGCCGCTGCGGCCGTTGAAGGTAAACACCCGCTCGGTCGCCGGATCATAGATGATGCAGTCGGGATTGCGGCCGCCCACGGCCACCGTGCCGAGCGTATGGCCGTCGCGCAAATCGAAGATGGTGACTCGATCGGCGCCGCCGTCGCTGATGAATCCGCGATGCAGGCGGTCGGCAATGGCGATGCCGTGCACCCCCGGAGTGTCGGGAATATCGCCCGTGACCTTTTCCCGGCGCACATCGAAGACGATCACATGCGTGCCGTGCGAAATGTACAGCTTGCCGGCGGCGCTATCCATGGCCATGTAGTCCCAGAAACCCGTACCTCCGAGAGGCACGGTGCGCGCGACATGATAGCCGGCCGGATGCGAGCTTTGCTGCGAACTTTGCGCCGCGAGCGGCAAGAAGAAATACGCAAGCGCGGCGAAAACTGCGGCGACAGGGGCAAAGCGTTTCATCGGAAGCTCCTTTGGGTTGAGGTTCCCATGCTGCCACAGTCCAAGCTGAAGCAAACCTGAAGACGGGGCGACCGCAACCGGCCCGGCGCCGGCCCGTACAGAGTCTTGCAGGAGCCGAAGGCAGCCCCGCGCCCGTCCCCCGCCGCAGCGCCAAGGACTGACTCAGTTCGGAGGCAATGAGATACCGACCATTCGTTAGGGACACGCGAAAGGTAATATCTCGGCGCTTGCCGCGCACGCTGAGGCTATGGGACGATGACTCATTCTGGGGGCAACGCTGCGCGGGGAGCGAGGCACAAAACCGCACATGCCAGTTCAGGTCTTGCTGTGGGATATCGGCGGCGTGTTCTTGACCAATGGCTGGGACACGCCCGCGCGGGAGCGCCTGGCGCGCCGTTTTCAGCTCGATTTCGCCGCCTTCGAGGCGCGGCATCAGGCGGTCGTGGATGCTTTCGAACGCGGCCAAATGGACGAGGCCGAATATTGGCGGCAAACCGCCCTAGCCGTGGCCGCGCCCGGCACCGTCGAGCCCGCGGCATTGCGCGCCTTCCTGCGCGCGCAATCCCGCCCTTACGATGAGGCCCTGGCGTTGTTGCGCGAACTGGCCGAAAGCGGCCGCTGGCAGTTGGGCATGCTCAATAACGAATCGCGAGAGCTGAATCAATACCGCATCGACTATTTCGGTCTCAACCGCTATTTCACTGTCTGCTTCAGCTCTTGCTGGATGGACGCGCGCAAGCCCGACGCCCTCATTTATGAGCGCGCGCTGAATCTGCTCCAGCGCCGCCCGGAAGAGATCGTTTTCACCGACGATCGCGAGCAAAATCTCGTCTACCCGCGGATGATGGGCTGGCACACGATTCATTTCCAAAATACCCCGCAGCTGCGCGAGGAATTGCGCCGCTGCGGCGTGGATCCCGCCCGCGCCGCCTAGCGCGGCGGTTTCCGGCCGGTTCCCCGGGCGCGCCTGGATGAGAAGGAACGTTTGGCCCACCGCTGCGCGTGATCGCTCGGTGCCGATTCTGCTCGTGAACGGCGCCTCGTAGCCGGCAAAGCGATGCGAGCGGGAGGGAGGAGACGGCAAGCCCCGGATTTGGCCACCGGCCGGGAATGCTGCGGGACGCTGGACGCGCCCCCACTGACGGCGCTGGGCCGGCCCTCTCGCCCGAGCTGCCGCTAGGAGCGGCGGGTGATGGGGACGGCGGCGCTCGGCCGCGCGGCGGGTGGCGGTGCGGCGGGCTTGCCGTTGGCGCCGGAGGCGGGGGTGGAATCGGCCGGCGGCGTGGCGGCGTCGCGCACCAGGCCTAGTTCCTTGCGCAGTTCGGTCTCGAGCTGGCGGGCGACGTCGGCATGGTCGCGCAAAAACTGCTTGGCGTTCTCGCGCCCTTGGCCGATGCGGTCGCCGTGGTAGGAGAGCCAGGCGCCGCTCTTTTCCACGATGCCCTTCTCGACCCCGATATCGATCAAATCGCCTTCCAGCGAAATGCCTTCGCCGTACATGATGTCGAACTCGGCCTCCCGGAACGGTGCGGCCACCTTGTTCTTGACCACCTTGGCCCGGGTGCGGCTGCCGATGACGCTGTCGCCTTCCTTGATGGCGGCGATGCGGCGAATATCGACGCGCACGCTCGAATAGAATTTGAGCGCGCGCCCGCCGGTGGTGGTTTCGGGATTGCCGAACATCACCCCGATCTTCTCGCGAATCTGATTGATGAAGATCAAGCAGGTGCGCGACTTGGAAACGATGCCGGTGAGTTTGCGCAGCGCTTGCGACATCAGCCGCGCCTGCAAGCCCACGTGGGAATCGCCCATCTCTCCATCCAGCTCGGCCTTGGGCACCAGCGCCGCCACCGAATCCACCACCAGCACGTCCACCGCGCCCGAGCGCACCAGCGCCTCGGCGATCTCCAGCGCCTGCTCGCCGTAGTCGGGCTGCGAGATCAGCAGATCGTCCACGTTCACGCCCAGCTTCTTGGCATACACCGGATCGAGCGCGTGCTCGGCGTCGATGAAGGCCGCCATGCCGCCTTGCCTTTGCGCGTGCGCCACCACTTGCAGCGCCAGCGTGGTCTTGCCGCTCGATTCCGGCCCGAAGATCTCGATCACCCGGCCGCGCGGCATCCCGCCTACGCCCAGGGCGGCATCCAGCGCCAGCGAGCCGGTCGAAATCACCGCGATCGGAACGATCGCGTCCTTCGCGCCCAGGCGCATGATCGAGCCCTTGCCGAATTGCTTTTCGATTTGCGAGAGAGCGGCTTCTATCGCGCGGCTGCGTTCGTCGGCCATGGGGGAATCCTTGAATGACTCGGTAGGCCATCGTACCACGATTCCCCCTCGTGGCGAAAGAAAAGCGAAAAAGAAATTCCCCCGTTCGCGGGGGAGGCTGCACGCCGCCGGCCGCGCGCCGCGCCGGTCACTCGACGCGGTAATTCGGCGCTTCCTTGGTGATGATGACGTCGTGCACGTGACTCTCGCGCAGGCCGGCGCTGGAGATGCGGATGAAGCGCGCCTGGCGATGCATCTCGGCGATGCTGCGGCAGCCGCAGTAGCCCATGCCCGAGCGCAGCCCGCCGACGAGTTGGTAGATCATGGCGGAGAGCGGACCCTTGTGCGGCACCCGCCCCTCGATGCCTTCGGGCACGAGCTTATCCACGCGGTTGCGCTCCCGGCCGTTGCCGTTCTCGTCGAGATCCTGCGCGTAGCGCTCGGCGGAGCCGGCCTCCATGGCGGAGAGCGAGCCCATGCCGCGATAGCTCTTGAACGAGCGCCCTTGGAACAAGATCGTCTCGCCCGGGCTCTCGTCGGTGCCGGCCAGCAAGCTCCCGATCATCACCGCCGAGGCGCCGGCGGCGATCGCCTTGCTGATGTCGCCCGAATACTTGATGCCGCCGTCGGAAATCACCGGCACGGCGCCGTTGGTCAGCTCGCGGGCGGCGCGCGCCGATTCCGCGATGGCGGTGATCTGCGGCACGCCGGTGCCGGTGACCACCCGCGTGGTGCAGATCGAGCCCGGGCCGATGCCCACCTTGATGCCGTCGGCGCCGGCCTCGATCAGCGCTTTGGCGCCTTCGTAGGTGCCCACGTTGCCGGCGATCACGTCCAGGTTGGGCAGCGCCATCTTCACCTTGCGCAGCGCGTCGAGCACGCGCTGGGAATGCCCGTGCGCGGTGTCGATGGCGAGCAGATCCACGTTTTGCCGGGCCAGCGCCTGCGCGCGCTCCAGAAAATCGCCGGTGGCGCCGATGGCGCCGGCGACGCGCAGGCGGCCGTGGGCGTCCTTGGCGGCGAAGGGGTATTTCAGCTTCTTTTGGATGTCCTTGACGGTGATCAGTCCCTTGAGCATGTAGCGCTCATCCACGACCAGCAGCTTTTCCACCCGATGGCGGTGCAAGATGCGCTCGGCTTCCTCGAGCGTGGTGCCGACGGGAACGGTGATGAGATTTTCCTTGGTCATCACGTCGCCGATGCGCTGGTCGAGGCGCGTCTCGAAGCGCAGATCGCGGTTGGTCAGAATGCCGACCAGCTTGCCGCTGCGCGTGACCGGCACGCCGGAAATCTTGTACTTCTTCATCACCTCGAGCGCATCGGCGATCTTCTGGTCGGGATCCACCGTTACCGGGTCCACGATCATGCCGCTCTCCGAGCGCTTGACGCGGTCCACCTCCTCGGCCTGGCGCTCGATGCTCATGTTGCGGTGAATCACGCCGATGCCGCCTTGCTGCGCCAAGGCGATCGCCAGGCGCGCCTCGGTGACGGTATCCATCGCCGCCGAAAGAATCGGGATGTTGAGGCGGATACCGCGGCTCACCTGGGTGGAGGTGTCGGCTTCCGCCGGCAGCAGGTCGGAATAGGCCGGCACCAGCAGGACGTCGTCGAAGGTCAGAGCTTCGGGAACCGGGAACTCGATCATGTCTTAGGGTAGCGGAAAAGCGCGCCGTTCATGATTCCCCGCGCAACCCCCGCCGCCGGCCGCCCGCGGTCAATCGCGAAAGTCGCCTTCTTCGGCCTGTTGCAAGAGCTGGCGCGCGAGCGCCTCCTGCCCCTTGCGGACCCAGAGCGTCAGCGAATAATTGAGGCCGGGAATGATGGGCGTGCCGACTTCGGCGGCGATGCCGTTGGCGCGCAGCATCCCCGCGGCCAGCTCGGCCTCGGCCTCGCGTTCGTAGTGCGCGATTTCGACCCGTTCGCGGCTATCCACGAAATCGAGCGAAGCCGGCCGCTGGCGGATTTCGATGACCTGCTCTTCTTCCTCGTTCTCCGGCTCGGGTTGATTTTCGGGCCAGTCCGTGGGCATGGCTAGAGAATAGCAATACGGGCGGACGCACACTGCGCCGCCGGTTTTGCCCTCCGGCGGCAGGTCAGGCGGTGCGCCGCGCCGCCATGAGGCCCGCAAAGATCGCCGCCGGCGCCAGCTCCGGCCGGGTGAGCGAATCGAGCTCGACCAAGACGGTTTGTTCGGCGGCGTATTGGCCGCTCAGCACCGCATGGCTGACCGTATCAGTGAAACAGAGCCACGCCGAACCCGCGGGAAACTCCCAGGTGGCGTTCTCGGCCGCGTTCTGCACGCTCTCGTTGGCCTTGAGCCAGTGATGAAAGAGCAGCATGAAGCGGTCGTATGCGGGCCGGGGATGCAGCGGCAGCCCCACGCGCGCCAGCCGGTCTTGCCAGCTCGGCGCTGCCGCCCGCGCCAGCAAGCCCGAGCTTGCCGCATAGCGCCGCGCCAGTTCCGGAAACGGCGGACCCGTCTTCCACACCCGCGGCCGCGAAGGATTCAGATTCACGAAAAAGCGCAGGATGCGGCGGCCGTGTGTCGGCCGCGTGGGAAACGAATCCACGTGCACCAGGTCGTTGCGCGCGCGCGGCTTGGCCGGCCGTCCCTGCTCCTCGATTCCGCGAAAGCTGGCGAAATCGGCTACGAAGCGATAGGGCGCCAGCAACTCGTGCAAACAGGCCATCGCGGCAGTGGAAAAGGCCCTGAGGATGGCGCGCATCCGCGCCGCGTTTTCGCCGGCATAGCCGCTCAGCCGGTCGGAGGCCGGTTTATACGCGATGTTCTTGTGGTGGCCGCCGGCCGCTTGCCGCTGCCGCAGCAGAAACTCACGGTCTTCCTCCGGGATCGGCAGCGGCGAACACGCTAAGTACAAAATATCGGCGGCTTCAAGCGCCTGGCAGTAACTCAGGCTGAGAGATCGTCGCGCAATCTCCGAGCACCGGAAAAAGTCGTCGGCAACCTTGACGAGAGCCATGTGCTCCTCCCCGGCTGGGCGCTAATCCCAATGTTTCCACCTCGGCCATGTGGCTTGCAAGCTCCAGCCGCGCGGGTCTTCGCAGAGCCAGATCGGCCCGCGCTCCAGGGCATAGGGGACGTCCTTCGTCCCCGCTTGGGTCACGCGACGGTAAAGCCGCAGCCATTGGGCGCGGTCGCCGCTCATGGCGATCATCCGCGCGCCCGTATAACCGCGCGGACCCCACAAGAAATACGACTGATGCCCGGAGATCGCGGGCGGCAAGCCATAGCGGGGGCCGAAGAAATCGATCGCTCCCGCCTCCCCATAATTGCCGGCGAAGATGGCGGTATCGGCGCGCGCCGCCGGCGGGAGCGCGTTGTAAGCGCGCGCGACTTCCGCCGTCATTTGTTGCCAGCCCAATTCATCGGCGAAAAATTGCGGCAACGGCGAAGACTCGTGACCGGCCTCGGTCCGCGGCAGCGGGAAGGGCAAACGCGCCACGAAGCGAAGATAGCCGGCGGGAGTCGCATAGAAGGGCACGACGATGGGCAATAGAGGCGCGGTCAGCAGCACCAGCATGCCCGCCAGCGCGGGCCGGATCCAGCGGCGAGCGGCGCTTGCGGCCTCGGCCGCCACGGCGCCGGCGGCAAGCAGGATCGGATACACCGGCGCGGTGTAGTAATCCTTGCCGTGCAGCGCCATGAAAATGCCGGCGGTGAAGACGAAAGTCCACGCGAGCACGCGAAAGCGGCCCTGCCGGGCGCCGTACAGCCACGCCAGCCCGGGCAGCCACAGCAAGATATTGACGGGCGAGACCATCAAGATCTGCGTCAACCAATAAGCCGCCGGGCCCAGGCGAATATCGCGGCCGCTGGCGCGGATGTTGTGCATGAGCTCGAAAAAGGGCCAATGGTGGCGGAGGTTCCAAATCAGATTGGGCGCGAAGATGCCGAGCGCGATCAGCCCGCCCAGCCAGAGCCATTTCTCCGCGAAAGCGCGCCGCTCGCCGGTCAGCAGCAGACCCGCGATGACGCCGGCGCCGAAGACGCCGATCGAGTATTTGTTCTCGAGGCCGATGCCGGCCAGCGCCCCGAACCAGAGCCACAGGCGCTGGTCGTCCGTCTTCACGATGCGGATGACCACGAACAAGCAGCCCATCCACAGCAGCGGCTCGAAGATGTTCATGCTGAGTTGGCGGCCCTCCACCCAATAGACGGGCGCGCAGGCGGCGGCCAGCGCCGCCAGCGCGGCGGCGAAGCGGCCGCCGCCTAACTCGCGCGCCAGCGCCGCCGTCAGCAGCACCAGCCCGGCGTCGGCCAGCGCCGGCGCCACCGCCAGCGCCGCGAGCGAGGTGCCGAGCGTGTGGCTGACCAGCCAGACCAGGCCGGCGACGAGCGGCGGCTGGTCCACATAGCCCCAGGCAAGATGGCGCGCGCACGCCAGGTAATACAGCGTGTCGCGGAAATAGCCATACCGCCCCGACGTCGCCAGCAGAACTACGAATACCGCGCCGGCAATGAGCAGCGCGGCTGCCGGCAGGTCGTAGCAGCGAGGCTCGGAGGTGCGGGCCGTCGTCGCCATCGGGCTACGGTCAGTATTGCAGGCCGAAGCCCAGCAGGTGCCGCCGCACCGGCCCAGAGGTCCGATTTCTCGGGGGCGGCTTGACAGCTTCGACGGTTTAATGCCGAACCCGTCTTCGGTTCACGGGGGTTCGATGGCGCATCCGCGCTCCCCCGTTCCTGCGGTCCCGTCGAACGCCGCGCAGCCCGCGCGGTGCAGGGAGGGCGCGGCTGCGCACTGCCGCTGAGCCATCACCGGCTGCTTCGACTAGGACAGCCGTGACCGCCATTCCTCGGCGCGCGTCCTGCGGCGAATGCACGCGTTATACTCCCGACTGCCATCGTAGTCAGCATTGAAGTTAGAATGGGGTCATATGCCGATTGATCATGGCCAAATCGCTGATAGGACGCTGGCGCTTTTGGCGGCTCACCCAACGCTGAAATTAGGAGAAATTGCGTTGGCCCTGGGGGTCTCGCCCAGCACCGTTCAGCGCTCTCTGAGGGCGACGCCCGCCGGCGGGTACAGGGACGCTCGGAGTCGCGTGCTCGCTGAGTCCACCGCTCGCTTGATGAAAGGCTGGCCGGCGCCAAGCGTTAAGCAGGTCGCGGCCGCCTTGGGTTACCGCTCCCCCCAGGCATTCGCCCGCGCCTTTCGCAGGGTGACTGGCCGCCCACCGACCGGGTCTCGCCAGCCCACAGGACAGTTGACCCGAACGGAACCAACTTGACCAGTTCTGCACCTCAATAACGCTTGACGTCAGTTCCGCACCAACGCCAACCTATGGTCCTATCCAGCCTCAAACCGTCGAAAGGATTGCCTATGACCCACAAGCTACTTATTATCGCTGCAACTATTGTAGCCTCAGGCCTTCTGCTGCTTCCAAACGCAGGGGCGTCGGCAGCCGACTCGCACGGGTGCTATAGCGGTACTGCCTGCCTAAAAGACCCGGCGACCGTGGGAAGATGCCAGTATTTGCCCGGCGGGCAAACAGGCCAGGGTTACTGCGCCTGCTCCGGCATTGGGGAGGACCAGTGCAAGATCCCTTCCGCCTAAATGGCGCATCCATCTAGACTCTGGGCGGAGGCGCTGCTCGCCGTCGCGCTGGCTGCCCTGGGCGCCAAGCTCGCCACTCGTGTCGCGCATGAGGTGCGCGCCGCAGAGGTACGCCAGGCAATCCGAGCGGCCAATGGGAGAGAGGCCCTCCGCGCTGTCGGTGGCGTCGACCCTTGGGGCAGACTTGTGCACGAAATACCGCCCGCCGGTGCGGTTCGCTTCGTCGCCTTCCTGCTCCGTGCCCAAAGCATTGAGTCGGACCTCCAATTTTGGAACCGGGTCGCGTCCCTACTGCCGCCGGGGCGGGGCGTGCGGATAGTGGCTTACTGTGACGGCGCCCTGTGCGATGCGAAGGTAAGGGCCCGCGGGGAGCCGGCGGCGTTTCCGGTCATCGCCTTCGCGGACGCGGTGGATGGCCAGGCCGTGATCAATGCTGACGAGGACGGGCAGTTCCTACTCCTGGACCCCAATACGCACGCGGTCGAAAAGCGTTTCTGGCGCCGAGACTCGGTCGGGCCTCGGGCCGTCGCACGCACCCTGGGTGAGGTGAGAAAAATTGCGTCGAAGTGAAGTGCCCGCTCTCGTCCTCGGACTCGTCCTCGCGCTCGACTCCGCGCTCCTCCTATGCGGGGTCCTGAATGGATCGGGTAATTCCCCGTCCGGCGATGTCGTTCGCTCGGCACGACCCAAGGGCAGAGGGCTCCTCGAGGGCTACGGTGACAGCGGTCGCCTGGTCCCATGGCCAGACAGCGACTGCGTTGCCGTCCGCTATGAGGACGCAAGCTGCGGTTTCTGCGAGCAGGACGACCAGCACGGCTGGGCGGCGCTGGCTGCGAGTCTCCAAGCTGCGCGGTGCACGTTCAGGCTCGTTCTCGCGGAGCCTGCAAACGGCAAGATGCGCCATGCCACACCGGCGGCGGTCCCCCAGCTCACGTTGGTACAGATGGGGTGGCTCGCCCAGTTTCGGTTGACAGTCACGCCAACGACGTTGCTTTTCGACCGCGACGGACAGCTCCTGTGGGCTCACGAGGGCGCCTTGGGATCCGTGAACATCGCCTCGGCAGAGCGCTTGCTGAGCCGCTTCGTGCCGGGCCGAGGCAGCCCCGGGAGGCCATGAGCGGCTTCGGCGCAGACCTGCGCACCGCCTTGCGCAACTTGCGCCGTCGGCCCGGAGCAACCGCCCTGGCGATCGCCCTCCTGGCGATCGGCCTGGGCGGGAATGTCGCTGTTTTCGGACCCCTTTACACGCTACTGTTGCGTCCTCTACCCTTTCCCAACTCCGGCCGGTTGGGCAGGATCGGGGCCCCTGTCTTTAGCGTTTACACCGGCGCATTCCCCGATCGGGCCGCGCTCGGCGCCTTGTTCAGCCATATCGCGGCGTACCGGGTTAACCGGGCTACCGTCGCAATCCGCGGCCGGAAGACCTTTTTGGCAGTGATTTCGACCGTTACCCCAGAATTCTTTTCGGTGCTGGGCGTCCGGCCCTGGCTGGGAACGGGCTTTCCCGGCGACGCACCCGAGGCAACCCGTAGCGCCGTCCTGAGCTACAGCGCGTGGCACAGTTACGCGGGCGCCGACCCGAACCTCGGGTCGCTTGCGCTGACCGTGAACGGCGTCCCCTATCGGGTAGTCGGCGTCACTCCGCCTGGGTTTTCTTTCCCGAGCGGGGTGACCCTTTGGACTTTGCTTGCACGGGGCGGCGTAAATCCGCAGGGGCTGGAGGTCATCGGTCTCCGTCGTTCTGGCGTTCCCGATTCCTCGGCCGCCAAAAGGTTGGTTGCCCTGGGCGCCGCTGCCAAGCCGGGCGTCGTCGGGACGGGGGGGCCTCCGCTCGAGTCCCTGCGCACCTTCCTCGTCGGTGACCGCGGCCCGTCGCTACTGCTCGCGACGGCTCTCGCGATAGTGCTGCTGGGCCTCGCAGGTGCAGGTGCAGCCAATCTACTGCGCGCGCAGATGATTGCCCGCCGCTGGGAACTGGCGCTCCGTTCGGCCCTGGGCGCAAGCCCTGGCCGCCTTGCGCGCGAATGGGCCCTGCAGGCTCTGGCGCTCGGTCTGGGCGGGCTCGCCGCGGGCTTCGCCCTGGCATTGGCGATCGGAAGAGGCCTTCGTTACTTCCTCCCGAATGGCTCGCTCATCGGCGGTGTTTCGGCGGCCGGCCCTTCGGGTGTGGCGGGCGGCGTTCTCGCCTTGGCGGCGGCGGTTCTGGCCGGCGCGCCCACCGCGCGACGCGCGACGCGCCTCAACCCTGCCGCACACCTGCGCGTCGAGTCGGCGGCCGGCCCAGCCGCAAACGACGGCCGGCTCAGCCATTTCGAACTTTTAGCCGCCGCCCAGGTCGCGCTCGCCCTCGCGTTGGCCATCCTTGGCGCCGCCGTATTGCGGACTTTGTCGAGCAGCCTCGGCAATAATCTCGGCTTCGAAGACCGCGGAGTCGTCGAGGTGTCCATCGCTTTTCCATTGCTGCCGCAGACGGTCGCTGCTGCAAGCGGCGGCGAACAGCGCGGTCTGGTTTCACAGGCCGACCCCCAAGAGCTCCGGGCCCTGCAGTTGCAAGCTGCACACGACGCCGTGGTGGCAGACCGCGTTCGGGAGGCCATCGCCGGCGATCCTGAGGTCCAAGCGGTCGGGATCCTCGTCCCGCCGCCCTTCGCGTCGGACCGTGGACTCGCGATCATCGGCGGGCAACGCATCGTCAATTCTGCGCCGCGCGGCCGCGAGGTGCTTGGGTACCTGCGGGAAGCCGACTCGGCCGCATTCGCCGTTCTGAAAATACCGCTGCTGGCTGGCCGGCTTTTCACACCCGCCGACCGGGCCGCAGCGGCGGCGGGATTCCGGGCGGCACTCCGCGGCAGTGCTGGCGGCGAGCTGCCCGCCGTCGTGAACCAATCCCTGGCCGGCCGCCTCTGGCCGAACGAGAATCCGTTGGGCCGGCGCGTCTTCGCCCTCCAGCCGATGCGCGTGGTCGGCGTCGTCGGCGACGTGCGCGAGTCCCCCGCGGATCTTCGACCCCGCCCCACCGTCTATGCGCCCTACGGGGAGAACCCCACCCTGCCTCCGGTTTTCGTCGTGCGATTGCGCCATGTCGCCGCGCGCGCCGGCTTTGCGGCCCGGATCGGCACCGGCATCGCCGCCGCCTCTCCCGGCATGTTCACCCCGCGAATCGACGGCCTTGCGGATCGGGTACGAGCCGCCTTGGCCGGCATAACACTCGCGGCCGCGCTGCTGGTGCTCTTCGCCGCGCTCTCGGCCTTGGCGGGGCTGCTCGGGGTGTATGTGGTGGCGGCCGAAGCCGCGGCCCGGCGCCGCCGCGAGATGGCGTTGCGGCTGGCGCTGGGTGCCGGCCCGGGCGCCGCCTGGAGGCGCGCAGCCTGGGTCGCGCTGCGGGGACCGGTTTTGCTGGGTGTGCCCGCCGGCCTGGCGGTCGCCTGGTTCCTGTCGCGAGTTCTCGCGCACTGGCTTGCCCAGCTAGGGTCCCCGAACCCGGCGCTCTACATCGCGACTTCTTCCGTCGCCGTTCTCTGCGCCGGGCTGGCAGCCGCTTTGCCGATGTACCGCGTCGTAAATCAGCCGCTTGCTCCGGTCCTCCAGCGGGACGCCTAGTACGACAGACCGAAGCCCAGCAGGTGCCAGTAGGCGACAAACCACACGAAGGCGATCGCCGCCAGCGCGATGAGCGTCTCCCCCCACCGCGCCCATGCCCAGGCCAGCCGGAACGACGCGCCGGCAGACGGCGCCGCCGCGCTCGCCGCGGCGCCCTCGGCGCCCACAGCCGCGGTGAGCCGTGCCCCGACCCCCGCGCGCGTGCGCATCCAGGAGCCGACGGCATACTCCAAGATGAAGATTGTGCCGATCACGCCTGCCAGCGTCAGAATCTGCCACAGCCGCACTTGTCCGTCGCTCGCCTCGCTCATCAAGCCGATGTTGTTGGAAGAACCGGCGAAGAACTGAAACCACCCGGCGAGCGCGATCAAATCCAAGAGGCAAACCAGCCGCGCCACCAGCCGCAACCGCCGGCGGCCGGGCGAAAGCTCCAAGCGCCGGCGATAATGCCGCCGCAAAAGCGCGCCGAGCGGCCAAAAGATCACCGCCAGGGCGAGCGCCGCGCAGAGCGCGAATAAAAGAGGAAGGTTGAACCCCACGCTGCGATACCACGGCACGCGTTGCAGTTCCATGATCGGGCTGAAGGCGATGGCGCGGCGGCCCGTCGGGTCGCGCAGGAACACCAAATGACCTTGTTCGCGCTCGGGGGCATATAAACCCGGTCCCGCGCCGTTGCTCGCCACCTCGCGCCAGCGCAGCGGAACCCCATTCAATCCCCGCAGCGCCGAGACCGTGATCGTGCCGTCCCGCCGCGCCGACACCCGTACCTGGCCGAGCATATACAACACGCTCATCAGGTCGGTTTGCGCGCGCCGGCTGCTCTCGTAAAGGCCGGCGGCGGCGCGCGCATCGCGCGCCGCCGTGGCCAGCGTTGCGGCCGCGGGCGGTTGTGGGTGCGGGAAATAGCGGTCGAGGAAGGCGCGAAAGAGAGCGGTGCGGGGCGAGCCCTTGCCGTTGCCGGCGCTGTTGTAGCTGACGAAAAACCCGACCCCCGCCGCGGGAATCAAATGCAGATCGCTATGGAAATAAATTGTGTCGCCGCCATGGCCGATGATGCGCAGCCCGTTGCGGGGCTCTTCGTAAAAGCCCAGGCACATGGCCGGAATCGCGGCCGCCAGCCCCCGCTGCCGCGTCTGCATCAAGCGGGCGGTGGCCGGGGTCAGGATCGTCGCCTTCGGCTCCCCGGGAATTTGGCCCAGCCCGAGTTGCGCCAGCATGAAGCGGCTGATGTCATCCGCCGAAGTGGCCAGCGCGCCGGCCGGATAGGCGGCGATCAGTTCATAGGGCTTGGCGCCGTCCGAGGCGCGCAGATAGCCCTGCGACATAAATGGGCTGAGCGCGGCCGGCAGCGGCTGCACGAAGGTCGAGTGCGTCATGCCCAGGGGGGCGAAGATATGCGCGGCTGCGTACTGGGCGAAGGGCTCGCCGGAAACGCGCTGCACGATGTAGCCCGCCAGCGCGGCGCCGTAATTCGAATAGGCCGGTATCTCCCCGGGCGGGAAGATGCGCCGCGGCAAATGAGCCGTCAAGTACGCTCCCAGCGACGGGATCGGTCCCGGACGAATCAGGATCAGGTCTTTGTCCGCCTCCTCGAAACCAGGCGTATGGGTCATGAGGTCGCGAAGGGTAATCGGGCGCCCAAACGCGGAGGGAATGCGAAAGTCCAAGTACTGATTGACGTCGGCGTCGAGATCGAGCTTGCCTTCCTGCACCAACTGCATGACCGAAGTCCAAGTGAAGAGCTTGGAGATCGAGCCGGGGCGAAATAGCGTCGTCTGCGGCGACACCGGAATCCGCTTGGCGTAGTCCGCGTAACCGTAGCCGCGCTCGAAGAGCACCTTGCCGCCGGCCACCACCGCCACCGCCGCGCCGGCGATGTCATCGCGCTGAAGTTGCAACGGCACGATGCCGTCTAGGAATACCGCTAGATCGCCGGCGGTCAATTGCGGAGCGTTGGAGTTGGCGACAGCGGGCGCGCGTGCCGGTCGGGGCGGCGCGGCCGCCAAGCCCGCGCCGGCCAAGATCGCCGCCACGGGAAGGGCGAACCGAAGGCAAGGCATGGCGGATATGTACGCCGCCACTCATGTCTTGTCAAGCGACATCATCCCGGCGCTGCGATCACAGTCCCGTTCCTTTCGCTTGACACAACAGCTTTGACCGCGCCCTTCATGTGAGGAGAGGGTAGCCGGAGAGCGCCCTCCGGCTACCCAGGCAGGATCGAACTGAAGGATGGGTTTCCTTGCCGCAAAGGTTCCAGCCCATACGGAAGACGGGAGATTACGGCCTGGACAGTGACATAGATGCACTCTGGCGAAAGGAGGGGTGGCTGAGCGATGCCATGACCATGGTGGGTTTTCCCATCTTGAAGGAAGCCGCCGCCCCAAAGTCGTCCGACCAAAATGGGCGCTACTTAAAGGCCAAGACTTCGCGCAAATTGTCGCGCGCCAGGAAAAACTTCAGCGACTTGAAGCCGCTGAAAAGCTGTTCGATGTTGCGGTTATTGTAAATGCGCAGCAGCGGCCGCGTCTCCGCCGGCCGCAGTTCGAGATGCTCGGCGTCTTTGATGTGGTAGCGGTAAAAAGGAGCGCTCGGCCCGGCATCGCGAGTATGAAAATAGGCGAGCAGGATTCCGCCGGGGCGCATCGCTTGCGCCAGCCGATGCACCAACGGCCGCACCAGCGGCTCCTCCAGATAATCGGCCAGATCCCAAAGCAAAGCGCCGTCCAGCGTTGCCGCGCCGTAACTCACGTTGTGCGCCAAGAAGAGATCGGCGTCGAACTGCCGCCCAGCTTCAGTCTTGACGACGAACTTGGGATCCGCGCAGCCGTACAGCAGATCCTCGTGCCGCGTGCGGTGGCCCAAATTGCTGAGAAAGCTCAGATTGGCGCTCGAGGTTTGGCCGAGGTCGAGGATCGTGCGCGGCTCGTCCCCCTGCAAGGCGGCCGCGAACTCGCGCAGCCCGTTGCTATGGCGCAACAACGCCGGCGTCGGTCCGCGCCCCGGGAATGCGGCGCCGTTTCCGTTCAAGCGAGCTTTTCCGAAAAGACTCAACGGCATTACAACTCAGACTTTGGATACGGGCAACGCTGCCGGCTTGGACGATTCCAGCGCCCCTCCCGCCGCGGGCGCAGCCGCTCCGGCCGCCCGAACCTGGATGTCGATGTTGCCTTTGAAGTAGGCGCCGTCTTCGATGGAAATGCGCGCCAGCTTCATGTCGCCCATGACCGAGCCGCTCTTTTTGATCTCCACTCTGTCCAGAGCGTGAATATTGCCTTGCAAGTTGCCGTACACCACCACTTCGCGCGCCGTAACCTCGGCCTTGATCTTGCCCATGGGTCCAACGGTCAAGCGATGGCCGTTCAGGCGGATCGTGCCCGTGACCTCGCCTTCGATGGCCAAGTCTTCTTCGCTGCTGATCTCGCCCTTGATTTGCACCGTCTTGCCTAAATAGGCGCCTTCACCGCGCCAGTCGCTCGTAGCGGTCACCGCTGGCCCTCCTTGAAAAGTGGGGGAGTGTACTTCACCTCTCGCCATTCTAAATTGACCACGGCTGGGAAGCCATCCGTTTTCCCTGGGCGGGAATCTGATCTACTTTCGGAGCATCGCGGGAATGGCGGAAAAAGTGAGAAAGCTGGGCCTGGAGCGGGACTATCGCTTCTACCTCTATTTCATTGACGGCGACGGCAACGTTTGCCGCCAGCCGAAAGGCAAGAAGCCGGCGCGCGGCGAGGCCGGCGCGCGGCGCGCCGAAGTGGTGGTGCCGCACGCCGTGCACCGCGACAACGAATACCTCTACTTCATCGATCGCGACGGCGATGTCGCGCGTTCGCGGCGCGTGGGCCGGGGACGCCGGGCCGCCTGACCGGTGCCGATGTACGTCTTTCGCCAAAACCGGCGCTACCAGCCTCTGGCAACTCTGGTGGCGGCGGTGCGGCGGCTCTGCGGCGCCGGTGCTGAACGCGAGGCGCGCCAGGAGCTGTTGCTCGGCGCCACCAGCCTGGAGTGCGCCGTCGCTGACCATTGGGGCGCGGAGAGCGACGGCCGAACTTTGGGCCATTGCGCCGCGTTGCGCCTCTCGCTGGCGGCGGCCCGCTTGTACCTCGGCCACCCGCCCCAGCCGCCGCTCACGGCGGCGCTCGACGAGCTCGAACGTTTCCTGCCGCCGGGCTCGACTTTGGTGCCGGTGAGCCAGCCGGAGGGGTTTCGCTTCTACGGACTCTTGCCGGACGCCTATGTGGCGCCAGCGCGCGACTTGGCGCGGCTCGCGGGCTCGCGTGGCGTCTTCGTGCTCGGCTTGCGCAGTATCGGCAGCACGCTCGCGGCGATCGTCGCCGGCGTCTTGAGCGCTTCCCGGCTGCCGTATGCCTGGGCGACCGTGCGCCCGCGCGGCGAGCCGGAAAATCGCTATTACCGCAGCGACCCGGCCCTGGAAACCGAGTTGCGCCGCTGGCCGGGCTGGTTCGCCATCGTGGACGAAGGTCCGGGGCTGAGCGGGTCCTCGTTCGGGGGTGCGGTGGCTTGGCTTACCGGCTTGGGGGTCGCGGAACAGCGGATCGCGCTGATGCCCAGTTGGGATCCGCCGGCCGAGCGCCTTTCTCACACGGTGGTGGCGGCGCGCTGGGCCGGCTGGCGCAAATTTCCCGCCTCCGCGCCGGAGAGCGCCGCCTCCGCCCCCGAAACCGGCACCGACCTGAGCGCCGGCCGCTGGCGGCAGGCTCTGGGCGTGCGCGGCGCCATTCCCGTCTGGCCGCAGCGTGAACGGCTGAAAGTGCTCACCCGCGACGGGCGCGCCATCCTGAAGTTCGGCGGCCTGGGCGCCTACGGCTGCGCGGCGGCGGCCCGCGCGCGCTTGCTCGCCGGAGCCGGCTTCGCGCCGCCCGCCGAATACCTGGGCAACGGCTGGCTGCGCATGCCGCGCCTGGCCGCCCAGCCGCTCTCGCGCGCCGCCCTCAAAGGCTTGGGCGCTGGCTGGGCGGCATGGGCCGGACGCTACTTCGCCTTCGTGCGCGCGCACTTCGCCCTCGGCCCGGCGCAGCCGCCCGAAGCCGAATTGCAGCTCATGGCCGCGACCAATCTGCGGCGGCTGCTGCGGCGCGAATTCCGCCTCCCGCCGCCCGAAGGCGTTCCCGTGCTGCTGGACGGCAAGCTCCAGGCGCACGAATGGGGGCTCTGCTCGGGCCGTTTCGTGAAGTTCGACGCGCTCGAGCACGGCGATGATCACTTCTTCCCCGGCCCGGCCGACATCGCCTGGGATTTGGCCGGGCTCGAGTTCGAGTTCGGCTCGGACTTGGCGCGCGCCGTGCGCGACGAATACGCCCGCCGCACCGGCGACTTCGGCATTGCCGCGCGGCTGGCCTGGTATCGCGTGGCGTATGCGGCTTTTCAGGCCGCCTACGCCGAGTTCGCGCGCGAACTCGTCGGCCCGCCCGATCACGCCTGGTTTTCCGCCGCCCGCGATCGCTATTTGGCCGCCGTGAAGCCGCTGCTTGACGCCGCTGTCGGAACTCGCCAACAATGCTGATCCATGCGTTGGATTTGGGCGGTAGTGGCTGCGGCTTTGGCCGTGCCGGCGTTGGCGGCCCCGCGGCCGCCGCGGCGCGTGCTCTACGTCATCCAAAACGGACCGGCGGCGCCGGGCCATGGCTGCGCGAAAGGGCCGGTGCCGGGTTGTTTCGGCTTTCATCACGCCGTCACCGATTATTCGGCCACCGTCCTGCGGCAGCTCGGCGTCACATCGCGCGCCTTCACCGTGGACGTCACCACCGACGCGGCGGCGACGCTCAATCGCGACAATCTGCGCCGGTACGCCGCCGTCGTTTTTTACACGACCGGCGAACTGCCGCTCACCGCCCAAGAAAAGCGCGAGTTCATGGCGTGGCTGCGCGCCGGCCATGGTTTCGTCGGCATTCACTGCGCCACCGACACCTTCTACACCTGGCCCGAATATGAGGCCATGATCGGCGGCGTCTTCAACGATCATCCCTGGCACGCCGGCTCCCGGCTGTGGGTGCGCAACGAGGATCCGCGCTTTCCGTCGCAGCGGCAATGGCCCAAGGAATTTCAGTGGACCGACGAGTTCTACCAGTTTTCGCACTGGAGCCGCCGGAAAGTGCACGTGCTGTTGAGCCTCGACCCCCAGCGCTTGGATATGACGCGGCCGGGCATTCGCCGCACCGATCACGATTTCGCCAACGCTTGGGTCAAGTATTGGGGGCGCGGCCGCGTCTTCTATACCGCCCTCGGCCACGATCGCACGGCCTGGGATAATCCCGCCTTCCGCCGCCAAGTGGAGATGGGAATCCGCTGGGCCGACGGCGAGATACATTATCCGGTGCGCGTGCCGTAAACGCGATCCGCTATCGCAGCCGAGGCCCGCTCGGCTCGAGATCTCTCCAAGTTACTTTGGTACGGATGAAAGCATTCGAACGCGCGGGGCGCGCGGAGCAAATGAGGCGTTTGCGCGTCCTCGCGCGCGAAGCGTTGCGCGAGTTCGGCATCGCCGCCGCTCGGCTGAGGCCGTTGCGTTACGCTTACAATGCAACGTTTCGTGTGGATTTCGCGGGCGCGGCAGGGTCGGCGCTGTTGCGCATTCACGCCGCCGAGCGCTCGCCGGCGGCGCTGCACGTCGAACTGGACTGGCTGCGCCGCTTGACGGCCGCAGGACTGGCCGTGCCGCGGCCGCTGGCTACGCCGTTCGGCGGCCTGTTTGCGCGCTCCATCGCGCCGGGAGTGCCCGGACCTCGCTGCTGCACATTGTTAAGCTGGCAGCCGGGACAGCGCCTCGGCCGGCGCCCGGCGCCGGCCACCCTCTTCGCGATGGGAGCGTTGGTGGCCGACCTGCATGCCAACACGTCCCCCCGCCGCGGCATCCAGCCTCGCCCCTACTGGACCGCGCACTCCTTCTTCCACGACCGCACCCTGCGGGCGGGCTGGCGCCGCCTGTCGCCTGCGCGCCGCGCGCTGTGGCGCCGCGTGGGGCGCCGCTTCGCCGCCGCCCAGCGAGCGCTGGGATGCGGCCGCGAGGTCTTCGGCCTGATCCACGGCGATCTGACCTTCGATAATTTCTTGCGCCATGGCGGCGCTCTGCGCGTGATCGACTTCGACGACTGCGGCTTCGGCCACTTTCTTTTCGATCTGGCGACGCTGCTCGATCGCATCGAGTGGCGGAAAAACTACCCCGAGTTGCGCGCCGCATTCCTCGCCGGCTATCGCTCACGCCGGCCGTTGTCGCCCGCGCACGAGCTCGATCTGCCGGCGTTTCTGCTCGCGCGCTGGTGTTTCCTCGGCTTGGCGTTTCTCGCCGCGCCGGCAGGATCGCCCGGGCGCGCCTACGCGCCGGTTTTTCTGCGTATTGTCACGCCCAAGATCAAACGGGAACTAGACACCAGGGGCTAGGGACCGGACAGACCGTCCGCGCGTTACGTGCGCCACAAGCGCGCAGCTTTATACGTATAATGCCGCAATGCGCTGCCGCTTTGCCCTTGCCGCCGCCGTTGTCGCTCCCATCGCCGCGCTCGCGCTTGCCGCATGCCATCGCGCCCCGGTCACGCTCTCCGGGCCCAAGCCGGCCGACCCCACGAAGACTTACACGGCCGAGATTCAGACCAGCATGGGAAATATTGACCTGGTGTTGTTTCCCAAGCAGGCGCCGCTCGCGGTCGGTAACTTCGTGGGCCTTGCCACCGGCGCGCAGCCGTGGCGCAATCCCCTCAACGGCCAGATCATGCACCAGCCGCTCTACAACAACACGACGTTCCATCGCGTGATCCCGAAGTTCATGATTCAGGGCGGCGATCCCATGGGCAACGGCACCGGCGATCCTGGCTACTCGTTCCCCGACGAAGTCACGCCCGACCTTAAGTACGATCGGCCGGGGCGGCTGGGCATGGCCAATTCCGGGCCGAATACCAACGGCTGCCAATTTTTCATTACCACGGTGCCCTATCCCAGCTTGAACGGCCATTACACGATTTTCGGCCAGGTGACATCGGGACAGGACGTCGTGGATGCGATTTCGAACGTGCCTCGCGACATGACCAACAACAAGCCGCTCAAGCCCGTGCGCATCCTCCGCATCATCGTCCATGTGAGCTGAGCCGCGGCCGGCGCCACGGCGCCGGCCGCGGCTCGCCTGGCGCTTTTCCGCCGGGCCGCCCGGGCGCGCGGCTACAATGGTGCCGTGACCCGCGATGAACTGATTCTGGCGCACAAGAAATACCTTTTTCCCGCCGTTTTCACCTACTTCCAGGAGCCGCTGGTCCTCGATCACGCTCGCGACCAGTTTTGCTTCGACGCCGACGGCAACGAATACCTCGACTTTTTCGGAGGCATCGTCACGATCTCTGTCGGCCACCAAAATCGCCAGGTGGATGACGCCGTCCAGCGGCAAATGGCGAAACTGACCCACGTCTCCACCTGCTTCGTCACCGAACCCATGGTGGCGCTGGCCGAGCGTGTTGCCCAGCTCACGCCCGGCGGCCGGTTGACGCGCAGCTTCTTCACCAACAGCGGCACTGAAGCCGACGAAACCGCGATCTTGGCCGCCCGCCTCTACACCGGCGCCACGGAAGTGATCGCCCTCCGCCATAGCTATCACGGCCGCAGCGCCATGGCCATGGCCATGACCGGCCATGCGCCCTGGAAGCTGGGCCCGGCGACCATGCCCGGCATCGTGCACGCGCACAACGCCTATTGCTATCGCTGCCCCTTCGGCTTGCAGTACCCGGACTGCGGCGTCCGCTGCGCGACCGATATGGAAGAGATGATCCGCACTTCGACTTCGGGCCGCGTGGCGGCGTTCATCGCGGAGCCGATTCAAGGCGTCGGCGGCTTCATCACCCCGCCCAAGGAGTACTTCCAAATCACCACCGAGATCGTGCGCCGCTTCGGCGGCGTCTTCATCGCCGACGAGGTGCAGACCGCCTGGGGCCGGCTGGGCACGAATTGGTTCGGAATCGAGAAGTGGGGCGTCGTGCCCGACATCATCACTTCGGCCAAGGGTCTCGCCAACGGCTATCCCATCGGCATCACCGTCGCCAAGCCCGAAATCGCCGACGCCATGAAGGGCTTGACCATCTCCACCTTCGGCGGCAACCCGCTCGCGACCACCGCCGGCAAAGCCGTGCTCGATTTCATCGAGCAGAACCGCTTGCGCGAGAACGCCCAGACGGTCGGCGATTACCTGCACGCGCAGTTGCGCCAATTGCAGGACAAGCACGCGCTCATCGGCGACGTGCGCGGCATGGGGCTCTTGGCCGCGCTCGAATTGGTGCGCGACCGCAAGACCAAAGAGCCGGCGCCCGCCGAGACCAACCGGATCATGGAGCTGTGCCGCCAAAACCGCACCCTCCTCGGCAAAGGCGGGCTCTACGGCAACGTGCTGCGCATCTCGCCGCCCATGAACGTCACCAAGAGCGACGTGGATGAGTTCATCCGCCGCCTCGACCGCAGCTTCGCACAGCAAAAATCCGCCGCCTGATTCGCGGCGGAAACGGCCGGCAGCGGGCCGGCCGGTTACTCGTAGCGCAGGGCCTCGATGGGATCGAGGCGGGCGGCTTTGCGCGCCGGATAGAAGCCGAAAAAGATGCCGATGCCGGCCGAGAAGATTACCGCGCCGATAATGGCAAAAGAGGAAACATCCACCCGCCACTTCGCCAGCGACGAGATCAGCCACGAACTACCCACGCCGAAGGCGATGCCCACCAGGCCGCCGATCAGGCTGAGCACGACCGCCTCGATCAAGAACTGGCTTTGCACGTCCTCTTCGGTCGCGCCCACCGCCATGCGGATGCCGATTTCGCGCGTGCGCTCGGTGACCGAGACCAGCATGATGTTCATGATCCCGATGCCGCCCACCAGCAGCGACACCGAGGCGATGCTGCCGAGCAAAATGGTCATGATCGTCCCGGCGGCGTTGGCCACGTCCGCGATGTCGGCCATGTTGCGCACCATGAAATCGTCGGGCTGGCCGGGCGCGATGCGATGCCGCTGGTGCAGGAGCGCCGTGATCTGTTGCTGCGCCGTAGCCGTGGCGTCCTTCGAGACCGCCGAGGCGACGATGTAAGAGAGCCAGGGCTGGCCGGTGATCTTCTTTTGCAGCGTGGTGTAAGGGACATAGACCGCGTCGTCCTGATCCTGTCCCATGCCCGACTGGCCCTTGGCCTGGAGGGTGCCGACGACTTTGAACGGCAAGTTGGCGACGCGGATGGTTTGGCCGAGCGGATCGCTGTCGGGAAAGAGATTTTGCACGACCGTCGCGCCCAGCACCGCGACATTGTTGGCCATGGTCACGTCTTGATCGGTAAACGACGTGCCCTCGTCGAACGTCCAATTGCGGATGTCGAAATACGGCGGCTCGGTGCCGGTGATATTGGTGCCCCAGTTGTTGTTGCCGAAGACGACTTGCTCGCGGGCGCTGGCCCCAGCGGCGACTTCCTTGATTGTCGGCACTTCGTGCAGAATCGCGGCCTCGTCCTCGTGCACCAGCGTTTTGGTCTGTCCCCAGCCCAGATGCACGGCCCCCGCCTGGTGCGAGCCCGAAGCGATGAAGATCAAATTGCTGCCCATCGAGGCGATCTGATCCTGCATCTGGTGATTCGCCCCTTGGCCGACTCCGACCATGGCGATGACCGCGCCGACGCCGATAATGATGCCGAGCATGGTGAGCGCCGAGCGCATCTTGTTGCGCGTCAGCGCTCGCAGGGCGATGCGCAAGACGGAGGCAAGGTCCACGGCTAGTCCTCCTCGCCCACTACGGGCAGGTTCTTGACCACTTCGGCCGCCACCAGCCGGTTTTCAACCGGCTGATCCTTGCGAATCTTGCCGTCGCGGAAGGTGATCACGCGCTGCGCGTAATGCGCGATGTCGGGCTCGTGGGTCACCAGAATGATGGTCAGGCCCTGCTCGGCATTGAGGCGCTGGAAGATGTCCATGATCTCGACGCTGGTGCGGCTGTCGAGATTGCCGGTGGGCTCGTCGGCGAGCAGGATCGAGGGTCGGTTCATCAGCGCGCGCGCGATGGCGACGCGCTGCTGCTGGCCGCCGGAGAGCTGGCTGGGAAAATGATGCTCGCGGTCGGCCAAGCCGACGATCTGCAGCGCGGCGCGCGCCCGTTCGATGCGCTCGGCCTGCGGCAAGCGCGCGTAGAGAGCGGGCAGCTCGACATTCTCGAGCGCCGTCGTGCGCGACAGCAGGTTGAAGCCCTGAAAGACGAAGCCCAGCTTGCGGTTGCGAATCCTGGCCAGCTCGCGCTTGTCCAGTTGCGAGACGTCGGTGCCCTCCAGCCAATACTGGCCGCGCGTCGGCCGGTCCAGGCAGCCGACGATGTTCATGAACGTGCTCTTGCCCCCGCCGGACGCCCCCATGATGGCGACGAACTCGCCGCCGCGAATCTCGACGTCGATGCCGCGCAGCGCGTGCACCTGCACCTCGCCTAAGTCGTAGATCTTGTGCACGCCCGCCAGGCGGATCAACGCCTCCGGCTTGACCGCCGGCGCCGTCGCGTCCGCGGGCTCGACTTGGCTCGACAACGCCACGGCTACCTCCGGAACCCGCCGCCCATCGGCGGCCCGCCCATGCTGCGCTGCACCACTTGGCCGGTCACCACCAGGTCGCCCGGCTCGAGCGATCCCTTCAGCACGCGCATCACGGCGGTATTGGTGAAATCCGTAATCCCGGTACGAATCCGGACCGGAATCAATTCCTTGTTCGGACCCAGCTTCCAGATCAGAGCCGTCGAGGCATGGAACGTGACATCGCTAGGCCCGGCGCCACCCCCCGCGCGATTGCCGCCCGGGCGCTGGCCGCCCCCGAAGCCCTGGCCGCCGCCCATCCGCTGCGCCGAGCCGTACCGTGGGCCGCCGCCCGGCGTTCCGCCGCCCGCTGCCGCGCCGCCGTTGGCCCCCGCTCGCGCCGTGGCCGTGCCGCCGTTGCCGTTGGCCGCGCCGCCCCCCATCCCATACTTCGCGAGCAATTCGCGCATTTGGTCCGGCTTCAAGTCCGGCTTGAAGCGCAGCGCCGCGTTCGGCACTTCCAACTGATCGTGCACTATGGCCGACGGAATGTTGACGTAAGCGGTCATGCCCGGGAACACTCGCTCCCCGGGATTGTCGAAATCGATGACGGTATCGTACTCAACCACGTTCTGCACTGTGGTGGCGTTCATGCGAATCTGCGCCACCCGGCCGTGAAAAATCTCATTCGGAAACGCGTCCACGGTGAACGTCGCCGGATCGCCGACCTTGAGCCGGCCCACATCGCTTTCGTCGGTCTGCGTGTCCACCTGCATCTTGGTGAGGTCTTGGGCGATCGTGAACAGAGTCGGCGTCTGGAACGACGCGGCCACCGTCTGCCCCACGTCCACCGCCCGATTGACCACCACGCCGTCGATCGGCGAGTAAATATTGCAATAGCTGAGGTTCGTCTCCGCTACCCGCAACGCACCCTGCTTGATCGCCACCTGCGCCTTGGCGGCAGCGACCTGCGCCATCGCCGACCGCAAATTGGCCTCGGCTTGCGCTTCTGCCGCTTGTTGCGCGTGCAAATCGGCCAGGTCGGTGTTGTAGGCGGCCACGGCATCGTCCCGCTGCTGCTGCGAATCGATGCCTTGCTGGAACAGGCTCATCGTGCGCTCCTGAACCAGCGTCGCGTCGTGCAGCGCCGCTTCCGCCTTCTCTACGTTGGCCTTGGCCGTGGCCACCGCCGCTTGCTGCACCCCCACCATGGCCTCGCCCGACCGAACCGAAGCTTCGGCGTTTTGCAAGTCGGCCTTGGCCTGCGCCACTTGGTTCTCATAAACCGTGGGATCGATCTGCGCGATCAACTGCCCCTGCTTCACCCGCGAGTTGAAGTCCACAAAAAGCTTGACGATGCGGCCCGAAATCTGCGAGCCCACCTGCACCGTCTTGAGCGCATTCACCGTACCTGTCGCCTGCACCGTGGAGACGATGTCGCCCTTGGTCACCTTGGCCGTGAAGTATTGCGGTGCGCTCTTGCGCGTGAAGGCGAGCGTGATCAGACCGACAATAATGATCAGGACGACGATGCCGATCTGCACGCCGCGCGACCGCATCCGGGTTTGAAGAACGCTGTTCATGCTGGTATCTGGCCTACACCTTTCCCAACGACGCCGGCCGGCGGCGGGTTACAGCAAACCCTTCCGCGGTCCGCGCCGGTTGCCGCGTGCATTTGCTTGATTCTGCATGACATCGCTCCCACGCTCCGGCTCAGAGCGTCACGTAATAGGCGACGTACCAGAGGTCCTGCCGCGGTCCGGTCAGGTTGCGCCCTGCGGAAAAGATCAGATGGTTGACCTTGGAGAAGTCAACCTGGCCCCCGATGTTGAAGCTCGTTCCGCCCTGGCCCCCGATCTGCGCCGCCGTGGTGTGGAAGATTTCTCCGCCCAGCCAGCCGAATTTGCCGGCGTCGCGCTGCACTTCGATGCCGCTGAAATTCCAGTTCTTATTGCCGGGGCCGGGATTGCGCCAAAGACCCGTGCCGCCGTAGCTGGTCCAGTGCCCCCAGCTCTTTTGCACCCAAATCGGCAGGAAGATCTGTGTGTGCCCGGATCCCAGGCCGCGCGCGGCATCCCCGGTCGGCGCCTCCACCAAGGGAAAGGTCCCAATCTCCGGGCGCGTCGCCGTCTCCTTCACGAAGCGGTACTTGGCGCCGATTTCGGTGTCGCCGTACCCGTACTCCGCCGGCGCGCCGCTGACCTTCGAATACGTAAACGGCGCGATTATGTGCAGTTGTAGTCCCGGCAGCGCCCCGTAATTCACCTCGATGTGCGGTGCCGTGGCGAAGGTCTGGCCCATGTCGTGAAAACCGATGGACGCCAGATAAAATTCCCAATGCCGAAACGGCACCGGGTCCGGATCGTCCGTCTGAAAGGGCGGGCCCATGGCCGCAACCCCTACCGCCGACAGTAAGACCGCCATCGCCGCCGCAGCGGCCAGGCGGCCCCATCCGCTTCGGAATCGAGACATACGGCTTATCATAAGAGTCTGTCATGCGAAGCGGCGAGCGCAGCGATTACAGCCGCGACGAAGCGGCGCGCATCTACCGCATGCCGCTGCTGGAGTTGATCGAGCAGGCCCATGCCGTTCACCGCCGGCATCATCCGCGCGGCGACGTGCAGTTGTGCAGGCTGCTCTCGATCAAGACCGGCGGCTGCCCCGAGGACTGTGCCTATTGCCCGCAGAGCGCCCACTATGACGCCGGCGTCGGCGCCGGCAAGCTGCTCGACCACGATACCGTCCTCGCGGCGGCGCGCGAGGCCAAGGCCGACGGCGCCACGCGCTTTTGCATGGGCGCAGCGTGGCGGGAAGTGCGCGAAGGCAAGGACTTCGAGCGCGTCTTGGCCATGGTGCGCGGCGTCGCCGATCTCGGGCTGGAAGTTTGCTGCACCTTGGGCATGCTCACCGCCGCCCAAGCGCAGCGCCTGGCGCAGGCGGGCCTGACCGCCTACAACCACAACCTCGACACGTCGCCGGAGTTCTACGGCCGGATCATCAGCACCCGCGCCTATGAAGACCGGCTGCGGACGCTGGCTCACGTCCGCGCTGCCGGCATCACCGTCTGCTGCGGCGGCATCTTGGGCATGGGCGAGAGCCAAGAAGACCGCATCGGCCTCTTGCATCAATTGGCCAGTCTGCGCCCGCAGCCCGAGAGCGTGCCCATCAACGCGCTGGTTGCGGTCGAGGGCACTCCGCTCGCCGGCCGCCCGCCCGTGCCGGTCTTCGAGTTCGTGCGGGCCATCGCCACCGCGCGCATCCTGATGCCGCACGCCAAGGTGCGTCTCAGCGCCGGCCGTTTGGCGCTTTCCCCCGAGGGCCAGGCGCTCTGCTTCTATGCCGGCGCGAATTCGATCTTCACCGGCGAGCGCCTACTGACCACCCCGAACCCCGAGACCGCCGCCGATCTCGCGCTGCTGGCCGAACTGGGACTGCAACCCGAGCCGGCGCGCACGGAGGCCAGTCCGTGCCCGCGCTGACCGGCTTTTCCGCCGCCATTGCCGATCTCGAAGCGCGCATGACGCGCGAACTGGCCGCGCTCGAGGCCGCTTCCCGCCGCCGCCGCCTCCGTCCGCCCGCCGGCGAGGACTTCTGCTCGAACGACTACCTGGGCCTGGCCGATCACCCCGCCCTGCGCCAGGCGGCCGTGCGCGCGCTTGCGGGCGGCCTGGCGTTGGGCGGCGCCAGCGCGCGGCTGGTGCGGGGCGAGCATCCTGCTTTTGCCGAGCTGGAGCAAGCCTTCGCCGCCTTCGTCGGCGCCGAAGCGGCGCTGTTTTTTTCCTCCGGCTACGCCGCCAACGTCGGCCTCATCGCCGCCCTCGCCGGCAAGGGCGATTTGATCTTTTCCGACCAGCTCAATCACGCCAGCCTGATTGACGGCGTGCGCCTTTCCGGCGCCGAGCGCGTGCGCGTGGCCCACAACGACCTGGCCGCGTGGCAGCAGGCCTTCGCCGCGCATCCGCCCCGGGCGGAACAAAGGCGCCTGGCCATCGTCGAGTCCGTGCACGGCATGGAGGGCGACCGCGCGCCGCTGGCCGCTTTGGCCGAGCTCTGCGCGCGCGCCGAGGTCGCGCTCATTGTGGATGAGGCCCACGCCACCGGCCTGTGCGGCCCCGGCGGCGCCGGCGCCGTCGCCGCCGACGGCGTCCGCGGCCAGGTGCTCGCCACCGTCCACACCTGCGGCAAGGCTTTGGGCGCGGCTGGAGCGCTGGTGGCCGGCTCGGCGGTGCTGCGCGACTACCTCATCAACCGCGCCCGCACCTTTATCTACGCCACCGCGCCGCCGCCCTGGCTGGCGCGGCAAGTGCTCGAGGCCATGCGGCTGGCCGCGAGCGAAAGTTGGCGCCGCGAGCGCGTGCTCGAGCTCGCGCGGCAACTGCGGCGGCGCCTCCGCGCCGCCGGCCTGGAAACCGGGCCCGATGCCGAAGGCTCTGCGATTGTGCCCGTGATCCTGGGTGCCGATGCCCGCGCGCTGGCGGTCGCCGATGCCCTCGCCCGCGCCGGCTACGATGCCCGCGCCATTCGCCCCCCGACCGTGCCCGAGAATACCGCCCGCCTGCGCGTCACTCTCCACGCCAACCAAACCGCGGCCGCGGTCGAGGGCTTCGCCGCCGCCCTCGCCGCCGCCCTGCGCGCGCCCCTGGCCTCGTGAATCCCTTCGCCAACGTTGCGGCATCCGCCGGTCTCTTCGTCACCGGCACCGACACCGGCATCGGCAAGACCGTCGTCGCCGCCATGCTGGCGCTCGGCCTCGATGGCTGTTATTGGAAACCGATCCAATCGGGCACGGCGGGCGGCACCGATCGCGCCAGCGTCGCCCAATGGACCGCCCTTCCGCCCGACCGCCTGCTCCCGGAAGCCTATTGCCTCAAGCTGCCCGCGTCGCCCCACCTAGCCGCCGCCGCCGAGGGCGTTCACATCGAGCTCGCGCGCTGCGCCGTGCCCGCCGCCTGGAATCGCGCCCGCCCGCTCATCGCCGAAGGCGCCGGCGGCCTGCTCGTGCCGCTCAATGAGCGCGACCTGATCATTGACCTCATCGCCCAGCTCGGCTTTCCCGTCGTGCTCGTCGCCCGCAGCACCCTCGGCACCATCAATCACACGCTGCTCAGCCTGGCGGCGCTGCGCGCCCGCAATCTCGAGCCGGCCGCCGTCATTCTCAACGGCCCCTCGCATCCGGAAAACGAAGCCGCCATCCGCCAGTACGGCCGGGTCTCGGCGCTTTACACCCTGCCGCCGCTCCCCCGTCTCGACCCCGTCCACCTCCGCGCCGCTTTCGCCGCGCTCGTCCCTGGCCGCGCCCTCCCCTAGCGCTGCAGTTCCTTCGCCCCGGATTCCTGCCCCCGGGCCTTGAAATGCTCGCGGAACCAGGCGGCGATGCGCTGCCGCGCATCGAAGCCGTGCCACGGCTCCCGGCTGGGCGCGCCGAGAATGCCGCCCGCCAGCGTGCCGTGATTTTCGCGCGGATACGTCACCAACTCCACCGGCACGCCCATCTGATGCAGCGCGCGATACATCTCCTGCGATTGCCCCAGCGGATCGGTCGTGTCCGCCTGCCCTTGCAGCAGCAACAGCGGCGACTTGGCATGCGCGGCATAGGCCAGCGGCGACTGCCGCCAGGCGTCCTGCGGGCGCAGCCAAGGCTGCCCGAAAAACCAACGGTCATACCAAGACCCGTCTTCGGTCCCGTACTCGCTGTACTGATCGATCACCGGGGCGCCGGAGATGACCGCCGCGAAGCGGTCCGTCTTGCCCTCGACGAAGCCGGCCATCTCGCCGCCATAGCTATAGCCCAAAAGCCCTAGCCGCCGCGCATCCACCGGCTCGTGCGCCAGCGCCCAATCCACGCCCGCCATGACGTCGTCGAAATCGCGATCGCCCAGGTCGTTCTTGTTGGCGGCGACGAACGCGGCGCCGTAGCCGGTGCTGCCGCGCGGGTTCGGCTCGAGCAGCGCCCAGCCCTGCGCCAGAAGCCATTGGTTGAACGGCGAAAACGATTGCAAGAAGGCGCCCGTCGGCCCCCCATGCACCTCGACAATCAGCGGCAGCTTGCCGCCAACTGGCGTCGCCGCGCCGCAATGCTCCGCCTCCGGCCAATACAGCAGACCCTCGATCGGCAAATCGCCCGGCCCGCGCCACTGTATCGTCGCCGCCGCCACCCAGCCGCCCGCGGGCCAATCGGCATTGGCCGCACTCAGCACCGCGGCCGCCGCCCCCGGACTGGCGGCATAGACCACCTGCGGCAATCGGTCGCTCGCCTGCGCTACATAAGTCCAGCCGGTCTGGCGCGGATTGGTCGCGAAGTTCGTCTCCACCGGCGCCGATTGCGGCCAATAGCGGATCGCGCCATGCGTCACCGCGACCCGCGCCAAGCCCGCCGTGGTCCCGCGCTGCGCGCCGATATAGATAGCGCTGCCATCGTTTGCCCAAATCGCTTCGCGCCCGGCGAGGTTGAATTCGCCCGAATCGGTAAGGTCGCGCGGCGCGCCGCCGCTCGCGGGCATGACCCAGAGCGCGCCGACGCCAGGCGGCACGTCGCGCTCGCTCTGCGCCACCAGCGCCAGCGTCGCGCCATCCGGCGAGAACGCCGCGGTCTCGGCGCTCGCCAGCGCCTGCGGCAGCGGCGTGACCCGAAGATCGGGCACCGTGACGATCGCCAGCCGATTTTGGGGACCGAGGTCGTCGGCATCGCCCGGCGGCGCCGTGATCACCGCCAGCCGCCGTGAATCCGGCGCCCAGGCGGCAAAGCGCGCCTGGCGGTCGGCTGCGGTCACCGCCTTCACCTGGCCATCCTGGAACGAATAAAGCCACAGCCGCGCCGGCCGCCGGTCTTGCCCAACGACGTCAGGGTCGTCCTTATCCTTAATCTTCTTCTCCGCGGCCGGCGTCTGCGGCGGCCGCGCAACCAGCGCGATCCACCGGCCGTCGGGGGAAATGAAAAAAGAATTGATATCGAGCGCAACCGGCGCCTGGGCCCCGGCCACGGGAACTGTGATCGCCAGCGGCTCGGCATCCCCGCTCGGCATCGCCATGCGCAGCCGGAAAATCTGGCGATGCTCGCCGCGCTTGGCGAGAAACAGCAGCGCCGACGTATCGGGCATCCATTGCGGATCGGACTCGCCGGCCTTCTCCGCCGCCGGCGATTGCGTCACCTGCCGCGCTTGCGCCGGCGGCGCTGTCGCTGCCAGCCAAATGTGCGAACGCGCGCCCTCCGCCGTGCCCTCGCGCTGCACGTACGCCACCCAGCGCCCATCCGGCGACAGCCGCGGCGAACTTACCGTCTCGTAATGCCGCAACTGCTCGTTGCTGGGGCACGTCGTGCCTTGAAAACGCGGAGCGGCAGGCGGAGCGGCGGCGGGAGCGGCGGAAGCCAAGGCCAGCGCCGCCGCCAGAACGAGAGCGGCATTTCGCATGGCACTCAGCGTACCCCAAACTCGCCGCCGCTCGATCCTCCGCGCCTGCCTCTGCCGTGACGCGCGGCCAGCCGCGTGTCCGCAGCCGCGGAAACCAACCGCCTCGGCTCGTCGTACTGGCTATTGAACGCCCGGTGGCAAGAGTGGCAAGGCCTGCGCTTGCGCCCAGCGGGAAACGTCTTTTACGAGGAGAATTCGATGTCTCGGAAACTGCTGAACATCAGCGCCGCGTCCATCGCGGCCGCGAGCATGGTCTTGATGCTAGGCCTGGCCTTGGCCGCGCAAAATCAACCGGCCAATGTCGCCGGCACCTGGCAACTGAGTATGCAAGGCCGCAATGGCAGCACCATGACCGAGACCATGACCATCGCGCAGGACGGCGCCAACATCAAAGGCACGATGAAAGGGCGCCGCGGTGATCGCAACTTCACCGGTACCGTGGACGGCAACAACGTGACCTGGACGGTCTCGGTCCAAACCCCGAACGGCCGCACCTTCAATATCCAGTACAAGGCGACCGTCTCCGGCGACACCATGAAAGGCACCATGGGCGGCGGCCGCTTCAGCCGCGACTTCACCGCCCAGCGCGGCGCCGGCGGCCAATAATTACGCCGCCGCGCCCTCGGCCATGGCGCGCTTGCACCGGTTCGCATCGGCCCCAGGCCGAAGGCGAAACGGGAATGCCCGCCGCCGACGGCGGGTCCCTTGGCTGGCCCCCGAGGCGGCGCCGATCCATCCCCCAAGGTGGACCGGCGCCGTTCCCCTCACCGCTCGAGCTCGGCAGGAACGGGCTCAGGCGGCATGGGTCTGGGTTTGGACTTCCGCTTCCCGCACCGTAAGCACGGGACAAGGCGCCATGCCCAGAACTTGATAGGCGACGGCCCAGCCGGTATAGAGCGCGATCCGCGGCGGCCGGCGCGTCCCCAGTACGATCAGGTCGGCTCCCATCGTGCGCGCCACATTCACGATTTCGCGGGCGGGTTCGCCGTGCTTCACGACCGCCTGAATTTCGCACCAGCGGTCGGCGCCTTCCGGCACCATGTCGTCCAAGAGCGACTCGGCCAACTCCGCTTCCGCTTTACGCACGAAGCCGTCGTGCGTGTCCTCGCGGGAAGGCAGCACATGCAGCAAATGCAGATTCGCCTGTCCCTCTTCCGCCAGCGCGAAGGCGTAGGCAGCGGCCCGATCCGCCGCCGGCCCGAAATCGGTCGCGAACAGAATGCGGCGCGGCTCCCGCGGCTCTTCCGCCGCCGCGCTCAAGTTCGGTCCCAGCATCAGCACCGGGCACGTCACGGTGCGAAAGACCGCCTCCGCCGTCGAGCCGATCAACGCCTTCCCCAGCCCGCGGCGGCTGCCCGTGCCCATCACGATCAGATCCACGTTGCGATCCTTCATGAGCGCCGCCAAACCGTCGAGGATCTCGCCTGAATCCAGAAAGGTCGTGTGCGGAACGCCGCGCAAGACGTCGCTGGCTTCCAAAGCGGCAAGGTTCTCCCGTCCCATCTTCCAAAGATTCTCGATCAGCAAGCCGTAAGCATCGCCCGCCATCGCATACGAGGTCGGACGAATAAAGTGGGCGATATGAACCGTCGCTCCGAAACGCCGCGCCCAGTTGGCGGCGTAGGGCAATACCGGCGCGGAGGTGGGGGAGAAGTCGGTCATCGCCAGGATGTTTTTGACGGTGACGCGATGAATCGAAATTGAATTGGCAGGTTTCATGGCCGACCCCTGCAAATTCGCCTGCACGCCGCACGCCAGCAGGAAGGGAGCGGGCGATCCCCTAGCCACGCTCGAAGGACCAGCTTTTTTGCGTAGAATGACGCGATCACGGGTTAATTTCCCCAATTCCCGGCCGGATCCGCTGCGAAAGAGTGGGCGAATTACGCTGAAGTGGGCATTAGGCCCCATGCGTGCTGGCGTCCCGGTGGCGCCGTCGAAAGGAGAAAACTAGAGTTGGCCGTATGGAGGCGCCAGAAAACCTGAACCTGGATACCGTTGAAGAACAAGCGCAACTTCTGGACCTGGCCCGCGACGCGATTCTCGTCCGCGACTTGAACGGTGTTGTCCGCTATTGGAACCGCAGCGCCGAGCGCCTTTATGGCTGGTCCAAAGGGGAAGCCCTGGGCCAGCCGATCCAGACTTTGCTCAAGAGCAAGTACCCGAAACCGGTCGCGCAGATTGAGGCGGCCATTCTCGAAGCCGGAGAGTGGGAAGGCGAGCTGGAGCACACGCGCCGCGACGGTTCCACGCTCATTGTGAACAGCCGATGGGTTTTAAAGCATGACGCGGCGGGCAATCCTATCGGCATCGTGCAGTCGAATACCGACGTCACCGCGCACCGGCAGGCGGAAGATGCCCTTCGGCGCAGCGAAGCCAAGTTTCGCGCTCTGTTGGAGTCCGCCCCGGACGCCATGATCATCGTGGACGAACAAGGCAGCATCGCTCTCGCCAATCGCCGCACGGAGCAGATGTTCGGCTACACCGCTCACGAACTGCAAGGCTTGCCCGTCGAGGCGCTTATCCCGGCTCGGTTCCACGCGGTGCATCGCGACCACCGCGCCGCTTACTCGCACGCGCCGAAGGCGCGGCCCATGGGCAGCGGCCTCGAATTGGCGGCCCGGCGCAAGGATGGCTCGGAAATCCCCGTCGAGGTCAGCCTCAGCCCCCTGCGGATTGACGAGCACCTGTTAATCACGGCCGCCGTTCGCGACATTTCCGAGCGCAAGCGTGCCGAAGCCGCATTGAATCGCGTCCATGACCTGGAGCTGGCGCAAGCCGAACATCTCGCCAACCTCGGCGAAATCGCCGCCGGCCTCGCCCACGAGATCAAGAATCCCTTGGCCGGCATCGCCGCCGCCCTCGAGGTCTTGGCGGGCCAATTCGGCGGCGGGCAGGAGATCATGGCCGAAATCCGCCAGCAGGTCGAGCGCATCCGCGGCATCGTGGACGATCTCTTGCATTACGCCCGTCCTCGGCCGCCGCAGATGGAGCTCGGCAATCTCAACTTGGCTGTGGCTCGGGCGGTGCATTTGGCGGCGCTCGGGGCCAAGCTTCGCGGCGTGCGCGTCACGCTCACGCCCGGCAGTCTGCCGCCGCTGCGTCACGATCCGGAACAGGTCGAGCGCATGGTCGCCAATCTGGTGCTCAACGCCATCGAGGCCGCGCCCGATCAGGGCCGGGTGGAGATTTCCACCGCCGTGGCCGCGGCGCCGGCCGCCGCCGCCAAAATCGAAGTCCGCGACAACGGCTCCGGCATCCCCGCCGCACAGTTGACGCAAATCTTCCGGCCATTCTTCACCACTAAAGGGGAAAGAGGCAACGGCCTCGGTCTGCCCATGTGCCGGCGCATCGCCGAAATGCACGGCGGCCGGATCGAGGTGCGCAGCCAGGTCGGCCGCGGCAGCACGTTCACCATCTTCTTGCCGCTGGCGACCCCGACGCAAACCGATGAAACCGCGCATTCTCATCATTGATGACGAAAAGCTGCTGCGCTGGTCGCTGGCGCGCAAGCTCGAGGAATGGGGCTACGATCCCGCGCAGGCGGCAACCTGCGCCGAAGCCACGGAGAAGTTCCATTCCGACCCACCCGATCTGGCGCTTCTCGATATCAAGTTGCCCGACGGCAACGGCGTCGAGCTCTTGCGCCAGCTCCCCAAGGAAGACTTCAGCGGCCCGGTGATCATGATCACCGCCGATCCCCAGGTCGAAGACGTCAAGACCGCGCTCCGGCTCGGCGCGTACGACTACCTCTGCAAACCCGTCAACCTCGATGAACTGCGCCTCACCATCGGCAACGCCCTGGAAGCCAGTCAATTGCGCGCGCAGGTGGCCAACTTGCGCGACCAGGCGCAGCGCGGCATGGAGCGTCCGGAGTTCATCGGCAAGTCGCCCGCGGCCCGGCAGCTCATCGAATTCGTGCTCCGCGCCGCCGCCAGCCCCGCCAATGCATTGCTGCTGCAAGGCGAGAGCGGCACCGGCAAGGATCTGATCGCCCGCATCCTCCACCAGGAATCGCCGCGCCGCGACGGCCCCTACGTGCCCGTCAACTGCTCCGCCATCCCCGAAAACCTGTTGGAAGCCGAACTCTTCGGCCACGAAAAAGGCGCCTTTACCGACGCCAAGGCGATGAAAAAGGGCTTGTTCGAAATTGCCGCCGGGGGCACCATCTTCCTCGACGAAATCGGCGAACTGCCGCTGGCCTTGCAAAGCAAGCTGCTGCGCACGCTCGAAGACCAGTCCATCCGCCGTCTCGGCGGCGTGCGCGACATCCGCGTGGACGTGCGCGTCGTCGCCGCCTCCAATCGCAACCTGGAGGATGAAGTCGCGGCAGGCCGCTTCCGCCAGGATTTGTACTACCGCCTGATGGTGATCCCCGTCTTCATCCCGCCCCTGCGCAGCCACAAAGAGGACATCCCCATCCTCACCGCGTTCTTCATCGAGCAGTTCAATCGCCGCTTCGGCAAGCACATCGAGGGGGTCACCCCCGAAGCCGCCGCGTTGATGGAGAGCTATTCCTGGCCCGGCAACGTGCGCGAGCTCCGCAATGCCATTCAGCGCGCCATGATTTTGGAAGACACGCCGCGGATTCAGGCCGACTGCTTGCCCTTCGCGCCCAAGAGCCGGCTCTTCATGGCCGCTGCCGCGTTTCCCGACCGCGAAGACCAAGCCAATACGCCGGGGCAGTGGCGCAGACTGCCGAACGGGCGCTTCCTGCCCGATCTTCGCATTCCCGCCGGCGGCACCTCGCTCGAGGAGATCGAAAAGCACTTGGTGATCGAGGCCCTCCGCCAGACGCAGGGCAACCAGAGCCGCGCTGCCCGCTTGCTCGATATCAGCCGCGACACGATCCGCTACGCGATCAAGAAGCACGGCCTGCAAGATTCCGAGCGGCAAGACGCCAACCCTTAGGTCGCCGGCAATTCGGCCGAGCCGGGCGCGAAGAACTCGCCCGGAGCCCTAGCCCCGAAGTCGCTCGCTTACTGCAACCGCAGACGCCGCGGTGCTGCGCCTTCGCCCGGCAGCGGCGCGCACCTCGGCGGCCGCTGGCGCATCGCGGTCTCGCCCGCAAGCCGCCGCCACAGCATGCCCCCGCCGATCTAGGCGGCGGAGACGGCCGCCAATTCCGCCTCCGGCGCGCGAACCGGCGCCGGCATCAGCGGGCGCTGCGCGGACGCGGGCAGCGCCGTCGCCGGGCGGCGCAAAGGCGCCAGATGCCCGCCCTGGGCGAGCGCGCGCGCCTGCCGGGCGAGATCGTCCACGTCATAGAAAAGCGTGCCCGCCGCGCCTTCCCGCGCGAGCGCCCGCGGAAACGCGAAATCGAGCATCAAGGGCGCCTGCAAAGGCCCCGAAAATCCCCAACGATGACGATCCGCCGCCGCATTCAGCACCACATCGTAAGCCCGGGGCCGCGCCGCCAGTTCGCTCATCGTCGCCCATTCGGCGCCGAGCGATTGCGCCAGATCGCGAGCCGCGACGCTGTGCACCCCCGGAATCGCCACGCGCGCGCCGGCGGCGTGCAGCGCCCGCGCCAAGCGCGCCGCCAAACTGCCGGTCCCCAGCACCAGCGCTCTGCGGCCCGGCAGCGGCGCCAAATGCGCCCGCGCGACCGCCAGCGCGGCCGGCGCCGCTTCCGCCGGCGCTATCCGGCTCTCGGCCGCCGCCGGCCAGTACCCTGCCGCGGGATCGGGGACCAATGTCTCCGCCAGGCTGCCCACTTCCCGGCAGAGCAAGTCCAGCTTCGCCTTCATGCCCCCGCTCTGCCAGCTCATGCGCCAGGCTTCGCGAAACTCCCGTCGCAAATACAGCGAGCCGGGAAAAGCCGCATCCAGCCACGCCAGGCTCCCTAGCAAGTGATGCCGCGCCGCCTCGCCCCGGTAAATCGCGCAACGCTCGCAGCTCGCCCCCAGCGTTGCCGGCCCCGCCGCCAACGCGCGCGGATCCCAGAGCCGCGCCAGGCTGCGCCGCGCCTGCAGCTCGTCTTCGGCCAGCAGCACCGCGGCCACGCGGTCGAAGGCTTCCAGCCACATCGCTTCTTCGATCCCCGGCATCCGGGCCAGCAGCGCGGCGGGATGCGGATCTTGATCTCCCAAGGCCAGGCGTTCGCGCAATGCGAGCGGCACCTTCGAAAAGTGGGCGCTGACGATAAGAAGATGCTGGAGTGTATCGGGGGGCATGTTTCATCCCTAGGATTTTTGGTTGGCTTCCCGCGCCGCTGCTGCAGTTTCGATGCCGCGCCGGCAATCAATGGGATGCCTTAGCGTCCCGGCCGCTTGCGAGCCGTCCGGCCTCGATCAGCAAGAGGGCGGAGGGTGACAGGTGGAGAGCGAAGTTCGCCGCAGTTCGTCGGCCCCTCTCGCCTCTCCACCTCTCGCCCTCCGCCCTCTCGGACGACGCGAGCCGCTCGTGGGAGCTTTCCTCCCTTCCGCGTTACGCCGCGATTTGCTTGCTCGCTTCGCCGGTCTTGATCTCGATCTTGCGCGGCATCGCCTTCTCCGCGACCGGTGCCGTGACCTCGATCATGCCCTTCGTGTAATTGGCCGTGAGCGCCTCGGTCTTCACGCCCTCGGGCAGCGTGACCACGCGTTCAAAGCCTTGGTAGGAAAATTCCCGTGTCAGATAGTTGCGGTCCGGCGCTTCCTTCTGCTGCCGTGCCTCGCCGGCCACGCGCAACTGGTTGCCGCGCACCTCGACGGTGACGTCCTTGGGATCGATGTCGGGCATCGGCATGCGAACGTGCAGCGTGCCCTTCTCGACATACGATTCCACAGGCGGCACCCAGGTGCCGTCGGTCAGCCAGCCTTCGCTCGGCCGTGAGAGCGCGCGTCCGAAAAGCTCGTCGAACGTCTTGCGGAAATCCATCAGCTCGCGAAACCACGGGTCGGTATCGCGGCGCAGCAACGAACCAAATGCCATTTCTCTACCTCCTCGGGCCCAAGCCGTCGCTTGCCACCCACTCTTGTCTGCTGCACGCCTGCTGCCAACGCCCCTCCCTCGCGGCTGCTGCGCGCGCTCCGGGCTTGCATCGCCGCTGCCGCCATCGCTGAGAGACACAATCCGCCCGCCCACGTTCGCGGCCTCCTCCTCCAGCCGTCTCCAAGCCGAGCGCAGTTCGTCCAGCAGCCGCGCGTCGATCAGGTGCCCGTAATAAACGGACGTGGGGCCCAATTCGTCGCCCGCCAGGCATCCCTCGTGCAGCACGTGCCGCGAGATGCCCAAAGACGCGAGCGGCAGCCGGTAGCAGCGGCCGCACAATGGGCACATCAATTCCAAGCCCAGGGCTTCGAAAACATCGAGACTCGTCAAAAAGCCCTCCCCTCGCCGATCTGAATGGAGCAACTCGATGGCCTTTGTATTGCACCGGCCGCCGGACGCGTCCGCCGGCCCGGGGCGATGGGCGCTCGCGCGCAGCGCGGCGCAATATGCCCCAGTTGTCCCGCCTTCAAGGCAAAATGAAGGTATGGCTGCACTGGCTGCCGGTCTGCCCGCGCCCGGCTTCACGCTCGCCCGTTTGGACGGAGGCTCGTTTTCCCTTGCCTCCGCGCGCTCCCAAGCCGTCGTTCTCGCCTTCTTCAAGACCTCTTGTCCGGTCTGCCAGTTTACGTTTCCGTATCTCGCCCGGCTTGCCCAGCGCGTCCCCGCCGTGCCGGTGTTCGGCATTTCACAGGACACCGCGGGCGCCGCGTCCGAATTCGTGCGCCGCACCGGCGCCGCTTTTCCCATCCTGCTGGATCCGCCTGGAACCTACCTCGCCAGGCGCGCCTACGGCCTGACGCACGTGCCCTCGATCTTCGCCGTGGATCCCGATGGAATCATCCGCCTTGTCCTCCAAGGCTTCGATCGTGACGGCATGGAGCGCCTGCTGCTTTGGGCGAGCCGGCAAGCCGGCGCCGCCAACCCCGCGCCGCTCTTCACTGCCGCCGATGGCGTTCCCGCCTTGCGCCCCGGCTGAACCTCGAAAAGCTGACCGCCGGCGGCGGTCCGCCAGGTCCAGTTCGGCTCCTTGCCGCGCGGCGGCTCTGCAGATCGCTTCCGCTTCGGGCTCCGCCTGCCGGGGCCCGCGTCGCTCGGTTCGCGCCCGAAGGAGGGCGCGGCTTGTCCATCCGCCGTCCTCGGCCGCGCGCGCCGGCCGGTAGCGCCGCCTCCGACGGTTCGAGAGCCCCGCGCCAACTCCTGGGCTGTTTGCCCCGGTGGCTGGGTCAATTTGCGCATCCCGCCCCGCGCCTGAACGCCCGCAGCCGCGCCGGCCGCCCAAGGGCCATGGCGCCGGACGGAACTCCACATGCTGAATCACAATGTGATCCATATTGCGCGCGCGGTCTTTCCAATCGCGATCGCGCCCGCGTAACGGAGGCAGCCCAATGAAAGTCTCTCCCCCAGCAGTTCCCTTCACCGTTCCCGGCGTCAAGCAAGCTCCCTATCGCGTCGCCTGGCCTCGTGAATCTCATCACGACAAGATGGTTCTGCGCCATACCGTGCCCATGACCATCGCGCCGCCCATCTCCGGCGAGCTCGTGCACACCGCCGACAATCGTCCCGAGGATCCCGCCAACTGGCAAAACGAACCCGGACCCGGCGTCGGGGAAACCGCGCAGGAGGAAGTCATCCGCCGCGACATCGCGCCCATGGAGCGCATCCCGCGCGTCGTGCTGCCGCGCCGGGCGGCGTAGCGGCTGGCGGCCAAAACTCCGGAGTCCGGTCGTGTCCGCACGGCAGCGAAATTGCACGTGAAATCCGGCATGCGCCATCCCGAGGCGGTACGGGCTGAAAACCATGGGTACCTGCGCGGTCCGGAGCTCGATCTGAACGAATTGCTCGAGAACGCGGCCGGTGCCGCCTATGTCGTGGACGACCGCGGCATGATCCGCTGCTGGAACCGCGCCGCCGAAGAGCTATTCGGCTACCGCGCCGCCGAGGTCGTCGGCAAGCCGTGCGCGCCGATCTTCAAGGGCCGCGACTCCTTCGGCACCCCTGTCTGCCTCGCCAACTGCCAGGTGATCGAGTGCAGCGTCCGCTGCCGTAAAGTTCCCGATTATGAAATGGAGGTCGTGCTCCGCTCCGGCAAGCGCGCCTGGGTGCACGTCTCGATTTTCAGCGCCCGCGAGCGGCGCACCGGCCGCCGCCTGATCCTTCACCTGGCCCGCGACATCGGGGAGCGCAAAGTTCGCGACGAGCTGGCTCAGCGCTTCGTGAAGTTGGCGCATCAAATTGTCTCTTTGCCCGATCCCTCCCCGGCGCCGGGCCCGGTCCTGCAATTGACCGCTCAAGAATGTAAGGTGTTGCGCTGCCTGGCCGACGGGAAATCACCGCAGTCCATCGCGGCGGAATTGCAGATCACCGGCCATACGCTGCGCAACCATCTCCATCACGTCAATCAAAAGCTGCACACGCGCTCCCGGCTCGAAGCCGTGGTCCAGGCCGCCCGCCGCGGCCTGATCTAGCGCCGCCCCCGTCCCGCCGCCCGCCGGCCGTAACCGCGCCAACGCACGACCCACCGAGGGCCTTGAGCGTCGCGCCTACGCGTATGGGACCGAGAGCCCGAAACGTCGGCCGTGGCTGGCGAACCCAGATCCGTGGCTCGCGCCGCCTGAGCCGTGGCTCACGAGCTTCGAGCCGTGCGCTGTGGGGCGGTGCGCCGCGCCGCCGCGCCGTTCCGAACACCGGGTCTCGGCGCCTGCCTCCCAAACGCCGGCGGTCGATCGTCAACCGGCGGCCGGAAGCCCCGTGAGATTCCCAGCTCACCGCGCGCGGCGTCCCCATGCACCGCATCGGGGTCCTGCAGGGCACCTACCTGGCGATCTATATCTCGAACTCCCGCGGCTTCAGGTATCACTCGCCTTCGCTGAATTGCAAATTCTGCACCACCGGCCTCAATGTCGGCGTCAACGAAGTGGCGGAAAAGCACGTGGAGGACGTCGTCGAGGTCGCGGCCGCCGCCAAACGCCTACTCCGGCTATCAGTCGGGCTGCGACCTCGCCCGCGCCGCGGGCTACCTCACGGCCATCAAGACGCGCGTCGGCGCTCTCGTCGGTCTCCAGCTTATGCCCGCTCGCGACCTCGCGCAGTACGACCGGCTCATCGGTTTGGGGGCCGACCGCTTCAGCATCTGCTACGAATTCCACAACCCGGAATATTTCGCCCGCCTGCTGCCCGGCAAACACTCTCTGCTCGGGCAAGCGGCCTTCTTTCGCGCGCACGAGTACCTGGCCAAGAAGTTGACTCGGGGGAGCTGCTCGGGCGAAATCATCGCCGGCATCGAGCCGCTGGACGATACCCACCGCGCCATCGATTACATCACCAGCCTCGGCGCCTTCCCCACCGTCTGCATCTTTCGCCCCACCGCCGGCTCGCAAATGCAAGCCGCTCCGCCGCCCGACCCCGCCGCCATGCACGAGGTCTTCGCCCATGTCTACGAAGCCTGCCGCAAGAACAAGATCCCCCTAGACCTCGCGCCCAACATAGAGGTCAGCCTGATTGTGCAGCCCGGCGACACCATCTACCTGGCGCCGCGCACGTTCGCGTCCCGCCGCTATCTCGCCCGTCAGCGCCTGCTGCGGCTGCTGGCGCGGCCGCTGTTTTGGTGGAAGCGCCGCCGCCGCTCGCCCCGCACCGCGCCCCCGCGCCAGGCTCAGCCGCGGCCGGAATCGCCGAAGTGATCGATCTCGTCCAGCGCCAGCGTCGAGTGCGCATAGGCGCCGCCGGCGCGCATCTCGGCGGCGACCCAGATCGCCTCCATGATCTCCTGCGGTGAGTTGCCCGCCTCCAACGCGTGTTTGGTATGGCTGCGAATGCAATACGGGCATTGCGTAACGTGCGCCACCGCCACCGCGACCAGTTGCTTGACCTTGCCCGGTAACGCGCCGTCGGCGAAAACGCTTTGGCTGAACGCTCGAAAAGCCTCCGCCGGCTTCGGGGCCAGCGTCCGGCGCTTGGCCGCGGTCTCGCGCGTTGCTGCTACATAAACCTGATCCTGTTGGGACACGACCTCTCCTTCCTGCTTGAAGCTTCTGCTCTAACGCTGCCGCCTCGCTGCGGCCTTCGGCGGCATGCCGGCGGCCTTGCCCGGCGCTCGCCCCAGACTGCGCACGAAATAGGTGAGCTGCCAAATCTCCTGGTCGGAATTGATGTGGGCGAAGCCGGGCATGCCGGTGAGCCGGATGCCGTTCTTGATGATCCAAAAGAGTTCGCGGTTCGAAAAGTCTTGCGTCGCGCTCGCGCCGAGATCGGTCGCGCGCGGATACATCGCCTGCCCGATCGGCGCCGCTGTGCGGCCGTCCTGCCCATGGCAGTTCGCGCACGCCATCCCGAATAGCGACTGCCCCGCCGCGCGGTTCGCGGCATCGTCAGGCGGCGCCGGCGGCGCGTCGCCCGCCGCGCGGCCGATGAACCAGTGCTTGCCGGCGGTGGCCAATGCGGTCTCGAGCCCGCCCGGCGCGGGCAGGGCGCTGATATTGAACGACAACAAGAACGTCGCTGCCGCCGCGATCAGCACACCCGCGACCACCGCCGCCGGCAGCCAGCGCCGCCGCCTCTCCCGCTGCCCGTCCTGCTCTGCACCCGGCGCGATCGCACTCATGGCGCCACCTCCGCAAAAAAGCGCCGGCCTGGCGGCACGCCTCCAGGCCGGCTGGGTGTGACTCGCTATCGCACCCGCGAAATCTTCTCGACGTGAATCGTTTGCGTCGCCGGATCGTAGGTTCCCAGCACCCGGACGTTGTCGCCCGCGTAGGCGCGCGGCTCATCCTGATTGTCCAGTTTGTAGGTGGTCTTCGTGCGCGCGTTGTAGAGCACGAATTGACCCCCCGCCTTGACGCACGCCAAAGTGCAGTCCTTGCGCGTGTGCGTGCCGGTCATCTTGAAACCGGCGTTGTGATTGCCCTGCGTCGCGCATTGGCTATCCATGATCTGCCCGGAGAACCGCCGCGCGCGCGCATGCGTCTGCGCGCCGGCCCAGACCGCGCACGCCGCCAGCATGCATAACGTCATAGCAACTTTCTTCATGCAAAACCTCCTTGGGGATTGTTTACGACAGAACCTTCTACCGCTTCCCGCGCGCCGCGCCGCCGCGGCGGCCCGATGCGCGTCCAGCCGTGAGGCGGATCGCTCGCCGGAAACGACTGCTCGAGGGCTTCGTCCAGCCGCGCCCTTGTACCCGTCTCGCCCTTCGCCTGCGCCGCGGTTTCACTCGCGCCGGGCCTGTTGTTGAGTTGAGGGAGCTCATCCGCGGCGGCCGCCGCCGTCGTCGAGATGGCTCCCGGCGAGATGGAATGCAGCGCGATCGCGTTGGATTGTATCATCTCGGCCCATATTGGGTAGCTGCACATCGTTGGCCAGTCGGCCGCCGGACGGTCCCGCCGCGGCGCGCGGGCGCTTCGCGCCGTAAGGCCGCGCCTTCGGCCGTCGTCGCGCGGCCGTGGTCGCACCTTGGAACAGCTCGCGCTCGTGCGGATTATGGGTCAATTGCCCCAGGCACTGGGGCATTTGCCTCATTGCGGGTGGGTTCGGCCGCGCCGCGGTGCCTCGCCCGCCGTCCGAACATCGCTCATGTCGTGCTGCATTTGCGCCCGGAGCCCTTGCCTCGCGGAACTGTCGTTTCGCCCAAAGGCCGTCAGGTCGCGCCGTTCCCTAAAAGCGCAACATCTTTGCGTAATGTCCCGGCGTGCCTGCTTTTACCGCTGCCTGTGCCGCAGTTCGCGTTCGAGTCCGGCGATTACGAGTTCCACGGCGGCAATGCCGATCCCGACGGTAAGCGCGGCCATCAGCGCGACGGTGGCGGCCAGGGTGAGCGATCGCAACATACTCGCCTCGCTCCGTGCAAACGCCGCGCCATCCGGCGGCCCGCCTCTGCCGGCGCCCGACGCCTTTTTGCCCCGCCCTGCCCGCCTGACAAATGTCATCGCCGGCCGCCGCCCGCGACCGAATACTTAAGGCGTAGGAGTGGCATTGTCATGGCATACGTGATCGCGGAACCGTGTATCGGCGTCAAAGACGGAGCATGCGTCGAGGCCTGCCCGGTGGATTGCATTCATCCCACCCAGAGCGAGCCGGACTTCGCCGGCGAGACCCAGCTCTACATCGATCCCGCCGAGTGTATCGATTGCGGCGCTTGCGTCGCCGTCTGCCCGGTGGCGGCGATCTTCGCCCGCGACGACCTGCCGCTCAAGTGGGCGCACTTCGCCGGCATCAACGCCCGCCGCTTCGAGAAAAAGCCCGCCGCCGTCGGCCAAGCCTCCTGACCCTGCGCCCCCCTGGGCTCTGGCCTAGCATCACCAGGCGTAGGTGGCCAGCCCTCGGCGCCGCCCGTCACCAGATCGCATCCGCGAAATGCCGGCGGATGAACGGATCCTTGCTCACCAGCCGCGCGCCCGCCGCGCGGGCGCTGGCCACGATCAAACGATCGAAGGGATTGCGCGTCCAAGACTCCTCGCGCGCTTCCGCCACCGCCGCCGCAAAGGATAGATCGGCAATCGTGACGCCCAGATCATCGCCCAAGGCCGCCATGATGGATGCGGCGTTCTCCGCCAGACGCCCGATTTCGTGCAAGAACTGCAGCTCCAATACCGCCATCGGGGATGCCGCCAGTGGTTCGCTCGCGATCAGCCGCCGCGCCGCCGGGCTCAGTCGCGCGGCCTCGCCCGCCGCCAGCCACGCCAAGACGTGCGTGTCGAGGTGAATCATCGCCGCGGCTTCCAATACCGCGACCAGTCGAGATGGACGATCTATTCGGGGTCGCCCCGCAGCAGCCGCGGCCGCCGTTTCAGCCGCTGCAGCCGGTCCGGCGCCGGCTCGGCCACAATCCGCAGCAGCTTGCCCTTGCGGTGGATCAGCACCGGTCGCCCCGTCGCCAGCACCCCGTCCAGGAACTTCACGCCCGCATCCACCCGCTCTTGGATCAAGCTTTGGACCATCGCGGGCGGGCCGGCAAGGTAATACATCGGGCCCTGCAGCGCGCCCACGTGCCGGACGATGAGTTCCGGCGCGATATAGCGCGTTTCCCCTTGCCATTCGCAGCCCGAACGCCAGGCTTGCGTCACCGTCGGCACGAACTTGAACTCGCCGTTCCCGGCCGCCATCTCGCGGAACTCATCGAGAAAGGCCGCGTCCTCGGGCCTGCGATTCGAATAGAAGAGGTACAGCCGCCGCGCGACCCCGTCGTGCTCGGCTTGGCGGATCATGCTCCGGAACGGCGTGACGCCAATTCCGCCCGCGAGAAAGACCGCGGCGCGGCCGGTGTCGCGGTGCAGCGTGAACGCCCCCGCCGGTTCATCGATCGCGACCTCGCTGCCCAGCGGCAGGTTCCGCAAAACGCCTTTGGCGGCAGCCCCCGAGTCCACCCCTGAAAATCCAGCCAGCCGAGATCGAGGGGGAGACCCGCGAAATTTTGCAGGGCGGGTCCCTGCCAGCTAACTACGCCGGAGCGGGGCGAGCCCGGGGCCCCCAAGGCGCAGCGGCGCGCCTTGGGGTGGGAGAACGAAGCCCTGCGAAGCTTATCGCCCCGCCCACCACTGAACGCCGTGTCGCGGAGCCGCATCGCGAACAGCAGCCGCTCTTCGAACGGCGCGCTGGCGATCGTCAGCGTGCGGCTCATCCCCGCATCGTCGGACTCGGGCGGGTCGATCTTCCCCATACCGCGGTAAGGATCGTATCGGGGGAAACTTGGGGTGGGTGGAGGGATTTGAACCCTCGGCCACTGGAGCCACAATCCAGCGCTCTACCAGCTGAGCTACACCCACCACGGCGGCGCCGCGACGGCGCTCCAGTCTCAATATACCAGAGCGTTTCGCGCCGCCCGGGCGGGCTTTCCCGGCCGCCAATCCACCCGCCGTTGCCGCTCGCCCCGCCCACCCTGCGCCGGAGCGCGGCCGGCGCCGGGTGCTACCATGGGCCTGCCCCCATGATCGAAGACAGCGCCAAGCGCGTGCTCGAAATCGAAGCCGCCGCCGTGCGCGCCCTCATCGCCCGCGTGGACGACCGCTTCCGCCGCGCGGTGGCGCTGATGCACGCCTGCGCCGGCCGCGTGGTGGTGAGCGGCATGGGCAAGAGCGGCTTGGTCGCGCGCAAGATCGCCGCCACCCTCAGCTCCACCGGCACGCCCGCGCTCTTCTTGCATCCCGCCGAAGCCCGCCATGGCGATCTCGGCATGCTCGCGCCCGGCGACGTGGTCCTGGCGCTCTCCTATAGCGGCGACACCGAAGAGTTGCTCGACCTCCTCGGCCCGATCCGCCGCATGGGCCTGGCGCTGATCGCCATGACCGGCGCGCCGCAATCGCCGCTGGCGCGCGCCGCCGACACCGTGCTCGACGTCAGCGTCGAAGCGGAAGCCTGCGCCCTGGGCCTGGCGCCCACTGCCTCGACCACCGCCATGCTCGCCCTGGGCGACGCCCTGGCCATGGCGCTGGCCGAGGAAAAAGGCTTCAGCGCCGAGCGCTTCGCCGCCCTCCATCCCGGCGGCCGCCTGGGCAAGCGCCTCACCCCTATCGCCGAGCTGATGCACAAAGGCGACGAACTGCCCATCGTCCCCGCCGCCGCCCGCCTCCACGACGTCCTCTATGAAATGAGCCGCAAGGGCTTCGGCGTCGCCGCCGTGCTCGACCCCGACGGCCGCCTCCTCGGCGTCATCTCTGATGGCGACCTCCGCCGCCTGCTCGAACGCCATGGCGCGCAGGCGCTCGAGATGGCGGCGGAAGCCTACATGACCCGTCAGCCCGTCACCATCGCCGCCGCCGAGCTCGCCCCCGCCGCGCTGCGCCTCATGGAGCAGCGCAAAATCACGGCGCTGCTGGTCGTCGAGGGCGACGGCCGCCTCGCCGGCTTGATTCACCTCCACGATCTCTGGACCACGCAACTGCTCTGATTCGCCCCTCATGCCCTCCGCTCCCATCCTCGCTCGCGACGCGCGCGCCCGCGCCCGCCGCATCCGCCTCCTGCTGTTCGACGTGGACGGCGTCCTCACCGACGGCACCATCTGGTACTTCCCCCTCTCCGCCCAGCGCCTGGTCGAAGTCAAGGGCTTCAGCGCCCACGACGGCATCGGCATCATGCTCGCCCGCCGCGCCGGCCTGCTCACCGGCGTCATCACCAAGCGCGTCTCGCAATCGCTCGCGGCGCGCGCCCGCGACCTCAAGATGGACTTCGTCCGCCAGGGCATCGAGCGCAAGGGCGAAGCCTTCGCCGAAGTCCTGCGCGAAGCCGGTGTCGCCGCCGCCGAAGCCTGCTGCATGGGGGACGACCTCGTGGATCTGCCCATGCTGCGCGCCTGCGGCTTGGCCGCCGCCCCGGCCAATGCGCGGCCCGAGGTGCTGGCCCTGGCGCACTTCGTGGCGCGCCGCCCCGGCGGCGCCGGCGCCGCCCGCGATCTCATCGAATTCGTGCTCAAGACCCAGGGCAAATGGCGCGCCGCCGCGCGCGGCTACCTCTAGCCGCACCGCGTCTTCGGGCGCATCGTGGCGCAGGCATCCTTAGCCTGCCACCCCTCGGGCGCATCGCAGCGCAGGCATTCCTCCCCGCCGTGTTCGCGCCCAATCGGGGGGCACGCGTTCCTGCCTGCCAGCTTTGCTCGCGACACTGCCCTCACTACACGATCGTGAACTCCGCGCCGCACCGCAGCCCGCGCCGGCGCCCCGCGGCGCAGACTCGGCCCCGCCTGTAACTGCGCCGCGCGTCGCGGCGTAATGCCTGCCAGCGGTGCGCGCAGCGGGAGCGGAGTTCTCGTGCGAAAGTTCACGATTTTCAGCATGGCCGTGCTGCTATACGGCGGCGCGGCGGCGTTGCGCGCGCAAGCGCCGCCGGGTCCCGTGGTCCTCAGCGGACGGGTGCTCTCCGGGCGCACGCCCCTGCCCGGCGTCACCATCGTCGCCGCCAGCGCCGCCCTCCACCGGCGCTTCATCACCGCCACCGGCGTCGATGGCAGCTTCGAATTGCATCTGCCCGCCCCCGGCCGCTACGCGCTGCGGGCCACCTTCGCCGGCTTCGCCCCCAGCGGCCAAACCATCGCCGTCGCCGCCGGCCGCAGCCGCGTGCTCATCGAGATGACGCTCCTGGCGCGCCTCCAAGCTGCCGCCGGCGCGCCCGCGCGCGCGGGCGCGGGCGCGGATTTGGGCGCCGCCGGACCGCAAAATCTCACGCTGCAAGACAATGAAGCCGGCGGCGGCGCCGGCTTCAGCAATCTCGAAGAAGGCAACGCCGCCAATCTCGCCGGCGGCGCCGCCGTGCCCGGCTTGAACGGCGCCGCCGACACCTCCACCGAAGCCGTCACCATCGCCGGCCGCATGGGCCAGACCGAGCCCGGCATGCTCAGCCCCGGCGCCGAGCGCCGCTTCGCCCGCTTTCGCCAGAACGGCCCCGGCGGCCCGCCCGGCCGCGGCGGCCCCGGCGGCTTCCGCGGCGGACCCATGATCTTCATCGCCCGCCGCCGCGGCGGTTTCGACTTCAATCGCCCGCATGGCTCGCTCTATTACTCCCTAGCCGATTCCGCCCTTGATGCCCGGCCCTTCGCCCTGACCGGCGTCCCCGCGCCCAAGCCCGCCTTCTTGCAGCAGCGCTTCGGCTTCGCGGTGGGCAGTCCGCTGGTGATTCCCAAGCTCGTCAACAGCCCCAAGACCTTCGTCTTCTTGAACGTCACCGGCAATCACTCCTCCAGTCCCTTCACCGCCTTTTCCACCGTGCCCACGGTTGCCGAGCGCGCCGGCGACTTCAGCGGCGCCACCACCCGCGCCGGCCAGCCGATCGTGCTGTACGATCCCGCCACCGGCCAGCCGCTCGCCAACGACGCTGTGCCCGCGATCAGTCCCGTGGCGCAGGCGCTCTTGCCGTTCATCCCCGCGCCCAATCTGCCCGGCGCCGCCCAGAACTTCTATTACGCGACGACTTCCAAGACTAGCAGCGACGAGGCGGCGCTGCGCCTGATGCACAACTTCGGTCCCGCCCCCGCCGGTTTCGGCCGCGGCGGCGCGCGCAACAACCTCAGCTTGGCCGTCAACTACAGCGGCAGCCGCGATGCCCAGCCCAACGCCTTGCCCACCATCGCCGGCCTCACTCGCTCGCGCGGCCTCAACGTCAACGTCGGGTATGTGCGCGGCGCCGGCCGCGTCACCAACATCATGCGCGTCGTCTTCAACCGCCAGCGCGTCGAAACCACCAACCTCTACGCCTTCGTGCAAAACGTCGCCGGCGCCGCCGGCATCACCGGCATCGCCGCCGCCCCCTTCGATTGGGGCCTGCCCGGCCTGGCCTTCAGCAGCTTCACCAGCCTCAACGATGTCGCCCCCTCGCTCGTCCGCAACCAAACCGGCTCGTTCAGCGACTTCGTGATCTGGTTTCACGGCAAGCATTTCTGGCGCTTCGGCGGCGATTTCCGCCGCCTGCAAGTCAACCCCGAAACCGACGCCAACCCCCGCGGCTCGTTCGTCTTCAGCGGCCTCTACACCGCGCGCCTCGTGAATGGCGCGCCCGCGCCCGGCACCGGCAGCGATTTCGCCGACTTCCTGCTCGGCGAGGCGCAGCAGGCGTCGGTCAACTTCGGCGCCGGCGCCGAGTATTTCCGCGGCGACTCCTGGGACCTCTTCGCGCAAGACAACTGGCGCGCGCGCGGCAACTTCACCCTCAACTGGGGCCTGCGCTATGAATTCGTCTCGCCGCTGACCGAAAAATACAACCGCCTCGCGAATCTCGATCTCCAGTTCGCGTCCAGCTCCGCGCTCGCCGCCGTCGCGCCCGTGCTCGCCGGCGGCCTCGGCCCCTACTCCGGCCGCCTGCCGCTCGCCCTGATCCGCCCCGACCGCGGCGGCTTCGAGCCGCGCTTCGGCTTCGCCTGGTCGCCCCTGCGCAATACCGTCCTGCGCGGCGGCTACGGCATCAATATCAACACCGGCGCCTACGCCTCGCTCGCCACGCAGCTCGCCGCGCAGCCGCCCTACGCCACCAGCCAAACCGTGATCGGCGCCGTCGCGGCGCCGGTCGCGATGGCCGCCGCCTTCACTCCGCCCGCGCCCGGCGTCATCACCAACGGCTTCGCCGTCGATCCCAATTACCGGCTCGGCTACGTGCAGCTCTGGAATCTCGATTTGCAGCGCCAGCTCCGCCCGACCTTGCTCCTGAACTTCGACTACTCCGGCAGCAAGGGCACCAACCTCGATCAGACGCTCGCGCCGAACCGCGGCCCGCTCGGCCTGCTCTTGCCCGGCGTCGACGCGTTCTTGTGGGAGACCTCGGGCGGCGATTCCATCTTGCATGCCGGCTCGGTGCGGCTGCGCAAGCGCCTGCAAGGCGGCTTCGCCCTCGGCGGCACCTACACCTGGGCCAAATCCATTGACGACGCCTCCACCATCGGCGGCGGCGCGACCGTCGTCGCGCAGAATCCTCTCGACCTCGCCGCCGAGCGCGGCTTGTCCAGCTTCGACGTGCGCCAGCGCTTAACGGGCGACTTCGATTACGAGCTGCCCTGGGGACCGGAGCGCCGCTGGCTGGCCGGCGATTCCTGGGCCGCGCGCGTCTTCGGCCAATGGCAGTGGAGCGGCGACTTCACCATCGCCTCCGGCACCCCGCTCACCCCGCGCGTGCTCGGCAACCCCGGCGACGTGGCGCGCGGCACCAACGGCACGCTGCGGCCCAACCTCACCGGCCGCCCGCTCGCCGTCGCGGCTCCCTCCATCGCCGAATTTTTTAACACTGCCGCCTTCGCCGTCCCGCCGCCCGGCGAATTCGGCGATGCTGGCCGCAACATCATCCCCGGCCCCGGCTCGCTGGTGTTCAATTTCGCGCTCAGCAAAACCATTGCCCTGGGCGAGTACCGCATGCTCGAACTGCGCCTCGAAGCCAATAACGTCTTCAACACGCCGCAATGGACCGGCGTGGATACCGTCGTCAACTCTCCCACCTTCGGCCAGGTCACCGCCGCCGGGCCGATGCGCGCCATGCAATTGCTGGCGCGCTATCGCTTCTGACCATGAGGATGATCCTGCGCGCGCGCAATTGGCGGCAGCCCCCGGGTCCACCACGGAAAATCCCGCCAGCCGAGATTGAGAAGGAGACCAGCGAAATTCCGCAGGAAGGGTCCCTGTCAGCTGACTACGCCGGAGCGGGGCGAGCCCGGGGCCCCCAAGGCGCAGCGGCGCGCCTTGGGGTGGGAAAAGCCAGCAGGGCAAGGCCGCAGGCTGGGAGGGGCGGGAGGAATACACGGATGGATCCGATCCGCCCCGGCCAGCCGGACCCGGGGTCCCCAAGGCGCAGCGGCGCGCCTTGGGGTGGGAGAACGAAGCCCTGCGAAGCTTATCGCCCCGTCCACCACTTCCTGGCGGGGCTGGCGGCATTCGCGGCCATGACCGCGCTGGCGCAAGCGCCTGCGGCGCCTGCCCAGTCGCAAGCGCCGCGGACGCCGTATCACATCGAGGTGACGTCGGCGCTGGTGGTCGTCAACGTCACCGTGCGCGACCGGGAGGGCCGCCTGGTGCGCGGCCTGACGAAAAACGACTTCCGCATCACCGAGGACGGCAAGCCGCAAACCATCGATTCCTTCGACTACGAGCAGGCCGCGGCCGCGCCCTTGGTGGAAGCCGCGGCCGCGCCGCCCGCGCCTTCCGCCGCCGCGCTGCCGGCGCCGCAGCAGCGCCTGCCGGCGCCGGAGATGGCGCGCGATCGCCGCCTCATCGTGCTGTTTTTCGATCTGACCTCGATGCAGCCCGGGGATGTCGCCTCCGCCGTCGCCGCCGCCCGGCAATACGTGGCCCGGCAAATGGCGCCCGCCGACTTGGTGGCCGTCGTCAGCCTCGGCACGTCGCTGCAAGTCAACCTCGATTTCACCGCCGACCGCGGCTTGCTCGACCGCGTCCTCGCCGCCTTGAACGCGCCCTCTGGCGAAGGCTTCGAGGCGGGCGGCACGGGCAGCGCCGAAGGCGCCCCCGACACCGGCGGCTCGTTCAATCCCGACGACACCGAGTACAACATCTTCGACACCGATCGCGAATTGGCCGCCCTCGAGTCCCTCGCCGAAATGCTGGGCGCCATCCACCAGCGCAAGTCGGTCGTCTATTTCAGCGCCGGCCTCACCCGCACCGGCATCGAAAACCAATCCGTCCTGCGCGCCGCCACCGATGCCCTGGTCAAGAACAACGTCGCCGTCTATCCCCTCGACATTCGCGGCCTGCAAGCGCTGCCGCCGGGCGGCGAGGCGCAGAGCGCCAGCCTGCGCGGCGTCGCCGCCTTCTCCGGCGCCGCGACCCTCAACGCCCTCGGCGGCAACTTCAGCTCGCAAGAAACCCTCACCACCCTCGCCAACGACACCGGCGGCCGCGCCTTCCTCGACACCAACGACTTCGGCCGCGTCTTCACCCGCGTGCAGCAAGACACCGAAGCCTATTACGTGCTCGGCTATCACAGCACGGATCGCCGCGAGGACGGCCGCTTCCGCCGCATCAAAGTCCAGTGCTTGCGGCCGGGCGTGAAGCTCGAGTACCGCGCCGGCTACTTCGCCGCCAAGGACTACCGCCATTTCACGCGCGAAGACAAGGCCCGCCAGATCCAAGACGAGCTCGATGCCCCGCTGCCCGATACCGACTTGCCGCTGTATCTCGCCACCGGCTACTTCCGCCTCGACGGCCGCCGCTGGTTCGTGCCCGTCTCGCTCGCCGTGCCCGGCGCGGCGATTCCCTTCCGCGGCGGCAAGGGCCTCGGCGCCGCCTCGCTCGAGATCGCCGGCATCGTGCGCGCGCCCGACGGCGAGCAGGTCGGCGAGATCCGCCACACCCTCAATCTCAAGCTCGCGCCGGGAGAGCTGCGCGGCAAGAATTTGCAGTACGACACCGGCTTCGTGCTCCTGCCCGGCCGGTATCGCTTGCGCATGATCGTGCGCGAGAACCAGACCGGCACGATCGGCAGCTTCGAGACCTCGCTGGATTTGCCCGACCCGTTCGCGCCCGCCGCGCCCGGCGCCGCCGCCGAGCTGCCCATGAGCTCGCTCCTCGTCGGCAACCGCATCGAGGCGGTCAAGGCGGGCGGCGGCGAGAATCCGCTGGTTTGGAAGGGCAAGCAGGTGATCCCCGACGTCACCCGCGTCTTCGCCGCCAACCAGCATCTCTACATCTATTTCGAGGTGTACGACGCCGCCGGCCGCCGCCGCGCGCCCGCCGAGCTGCGCTCGAATGTCGAGTTCTTGCGCGACGGCCTCGTGCGCTACCAGAGCGCCGAGGTCGTCCGCCGCGGCGTCAACGACCCGCGCCGCCAGGCTGCGGTCTTCGAGCTCGACGTGCCGCTCGCCAAGCTGCCGCCGGGCCTCTACGTCTGCCAGGTCAACGTCATTGACGAGACCGCCGCGCGCTTCCGCTTCCCCCGCTTCGCCCTGCTCGTGCGCGCGCCCGCCGCGCCCGGCGCCGCGCCTGCCGCCGCCAACGAGCCGGCCCCGGGCGCGGCCCGCGGCGCGCGCCGCCCGCGCCTCGTCACTCGCTCCGCAGCGCCTGCGCCGGATCCACCCTGCTGACCCGGCGCGCCGGTATCCATGCCGCGGCCAGCGCCAGCGCTCCCAGCAAGACAATCGCGGCGCCGAGCACCAGCGGATCCGCCGTGCTCACGCCGAACAGCAGGCCGCGCAGCAGCCGCGCCAGCAGGAGCGCCGCCGCCAAGCCCGCGCCCAACCCCGCCGCCGCCAGCCGCAGACCCTGGCGCAGCACCAGGCGCGCCAGATCCGCAGGCCGCGCGCCCAGCGCCAGCCGCAGCCCAAATTCGCGCGTGCGCTGCCCCGCCGCATAGGCGATGACGCCGTAGAGCCCGATCAGCGCCAATGCCAGCGCCAGCACCCCGAAACCCAAAAACAGGACGCCGCTCAGCCGCGAGGCGAAAGACTGCGGCGCCAGGTGCTCGCGCATGGTCTCGATCGCCGGCGCCAGCCGCGAATCGAGAGCGCGCGCGAGCGCGCGCGCGGCGCTTGAGAGCGCCGCCGGCGAACCCGTGCTGCGCAGCAGCACCGTCGCCCGCGTCTCCGGCTCGTGCAGGCGGTACAGGAACGGCGTCGGCGGCTCCTGCAAGCTGCGGTACTTGCCGTCCGCCGCGATGCCCACGATGCGCCAGGCCTGCCGCTGCCCTCCTGAGCCTGTGTAGAACTGCGCGCCGAGGGCGTCGCCGCGCGGCCAGAAGCGCCGCGCCAGGGTCGCGTTGACTACCGCGATTCGGTCGCCCGCGGTCACATCGGCCTCGCGGAAGTCGCGCCCGCGTAACAGCGGCGTGCCGCTGGCGCGGAAATAGCCCGGCCCAACCTCGGCGTCGTCGATCGCAAAACCCGGCTGCCCCGGCGGCGGCGCCACGCCGGCCACCTGGATGGTCACCGTGTCGTCCTCGATGCCGAGCGGCAAGTGGTCGGTCAGCGCGGCGGCGCGCACCCCCGGCAGGCGCGCCGCCCGCGCCACATACTCGCGCAGCATCGCGCGGCCTTGCTCCGCTTGATACCCGTAGGGCGCGAGATTGAAGCTGACGGCCAGGAGATGATCGGCATCGAACCCGGGGTCGAGCCTCTCGGCGCGCTGCATCCCGCGCAGGCACAAGCCGGCGGCCGCGAGCACCACCAGACTCACGGTTAGCTGTCCGGCCGCCATAAACCCGCGCAGCCGGCTCCGCGCCGTTCCCGCCCCTGGCGTGCCCGGCTTCAAGTCCTCGATGACGCTGGCCCGTCCCGCCCCCAGCGCCGGCGCCAAGCCGAAAATCAGCCCGGCCGCCACCGCCAGCGCCAGGGCATATGCGAACACGCGCCAATCCGGCGCCAGATTCGGCGCGAACGAAAACGATGCCGGAATCAGGGCGCGCAGCCCCGGCGTCAGCCAGATCGCCAGCAGCACGCCCAGCCCTCCGGCCGCCAGCGCCAGCAGCACGCTCTCGGTCAGCATCAGCCGCATGATGCGCCCGCGGCTCGCCCCGAGCGCCGCGCGCACGGCCCATTCCCGCCGTCGTGCGTAGGCTTGTGCCAGTTGTAGATTCGCGGCGTTGGCGCAAGCGACCAGCAGCACCAGCCCCACGGCCGCCAATAGCAGCGCGCCCAGCGCTCCCAAGTCGGTGCGCAGGATCGCCGGCAGCGCCCCGCTCGCGAGCGCCGTTGCATCCAAGTTGTTGTCGGTATCCGGATGCAGCCGGTCGAGCTGGCGCGCGAGCCGGTCGGCGTCCTGCGCGGCCGCGCCGCGGCTGGCGCCGGGCGCCAGCCGCCCGATGAGAAACAGCCCGCGTGCAGCGCCGCGGGTCAGCAGCCCGGGAAACGCACCCAACGCGTCGGCCATGGTGATGGGCGCCCAAAAGTCCGGCGCGAAGCCCGCGATCATGCCCTCGAAGCCGCGCGGGGCCACGCCGATGATCGTGAATTCGTGCCCGTTGAGATCCAACTGCCGTCCGAGCGCCGCTCGCGTCCCGCCCAACTGCCGCCGCCAAAACGAATCGCTCACCACCGCCACCGCGCTGCCGCCGATCACGCGGTCTTCGCTCGCCGCGAAGGCGCGCCCGAGCGCCGGCCGCACGCCCAGCGTCGCGAAATAGTTCGCCGAGACCAACTGGCCGTGCAGCTCCGTCGAGCCGCTTTTCCGAATCCATGGGGTGGCGGGAAGAAATGCCGCGTAGGCCGCGAGATTCGCAAAGGTATGGTTGTGATCGCGAAAATATTCGAAGTCCTGGTAGCTGACCGGCAGCCTCCCGCCCAGCGGCGAGTTGGGCGCGTGGCTGATCGTCCAAACTTCGGCCAGCCGCGCCGGTCTCAGGATCCCCGCCGGCATCCGCAGCAAAAGTGCGTCGGCCAGCGTGAAGATGGCGGTGTTGGCGCCGATGCCTAACCCGATCGAGAGGATCACGGCGAGAGCCAACCCCGGTTTGCGGTTAAAAATGCGAACCGCCGTCCGCAGATCTTCCCATGCCATGTCCGTGGAAATGCACTTGCGTTGCCACGGGACCGTGTCGCGAATTGCTTGCGCGGCAAGGGCTTCGGGCGAGGTTCCGGCGTCGTGCCGTCCGTTTTCGCAACTGCAGTGTCCGAAACCGAACGACTCGCTCCACCCCGCCGGCTGGGACGTGCCGCGCTTTAGTCGCCAGGCTCCAGGACCTTACTTTTGTTCCTTCAGATCTCCTTCACACCGCGCATGGGTCGCCGTGGGGCAGGCATTCTCGCCTGCCAACTGCCTTTAGCTAGCCGCCCATTGCGAACGACAGCCATGGGGCAGGCATTCCTGCCTGCCATCCAGCCTCTAGCTGAACGCTTATCCAGCGATCCCGGCCAACTCCGCTGGCCCAAACCGAATCCTACTTACGAGGCCCCCCAGGGGTAGCCTCCGCGGATCGCGCCTTCTGCGCCTCCGCTGCGGTTTGACAACTGAATAATGGGGTCGCGCTTTGCTCCGGCGCTAGACAAGGAGGGAATCGCGCTCTTCGATTCCCTCCTTTCGG
>Ga0209062_1000723_pt1 | contig 84096 bp, 70 predicted proteins | sample Coa_R2_2_FD_187158 | JGI IMG/M metagenome (GOLD analysis project Ga0209062, IMG submission 187158) | Surface soil microbial communities from Centralia Pennsylvania, which are recovering from an underground coalmine fire - Coalmine... | ecosystem: Environmental > Terrestrial > Soil > Unclassified... | reverse complement strand
ATTTACAGTGTAAACCAACCATCACCCACTCGCCACCCCTTTGCCCCCCTCGGAGAGGAGGGGAATTCCCTCCTTGCTCAAGGAGGGGGTAGGATTGCTTGTTGTAAAAAATTGGCTGGGAGAGGAACCTAGCCTCGAACCCAGTCTTTCAATTGTTGATCCAAAGAGCCAGCCAGACTTTCGTGCCACCGAACACAGCAAACGTTGACAAAACACCTTTCATAAGGGCTGCAATTGTCCCGCTCAATGACCTGCATCTCGTTTCTGCCTTCCATGCTCCATTTCAGGCCTTAGAACTTCGGCTTAAAGGCATTGGAAATACGCCATCCACCCGATGCGAAGAAACTCATTTGAGCTTGAGATATTGACCGTTCGATGGCTTCTATTTCACTTTGTACGCTAAGTATTTAACAATCTGGCTGTTGCAATTAGATTAGGGTAGTGTAATCTATCCAAGGTCTGGAAGGTTCTATAGCAAGGCTCGGTGGTGGAACTGATCAAAGACCTGAAGTCCCGCGTAGAACAACATCATCTTTCGGGTGTGGCTACGCCTAACAGGGCTACACCGTGAGAGATTTGCCAAGCTTTACGTAAAACATCTATCGTGAAAGCTTAAATTTACGAAACGAGGTGAGGATATGAGCACAATGCCCTTCGTAAATCCGCCGGAAATGAACGGATTAATTCAAATCAGCTCCAAGGAGGAGATCATCCGGCAGCGTCTTGAGGAAGCGCGACGTCAGTTGGAAAAGGAGGCAGGCATTGAAAGGCAATCCCCTCAGCACTTCCGTCGCCCTACCGAAAAGCCTTTTACTCGCTCACAACGGGATCACACAACGATTCTGTTCGGTGGGCTGACCTGGAAGCATGAAAAGCTGGTTCACGGGGCTTTAGAGAGCCTGGGGTACAAGTGTGAGGCCCTTCCGGTGCCGAACAAGAAAGCCTTTCAATTGGGTAAGGAATACGGCAACAACGGGCAATGCAACCCCACCTACTTCACAGTCGGCAACCTTGTGGAATATCTTCAGGACCTTGAGGAAAAAGGGCATACTCGCCAGGAAATTATTGATCGTTATGTGTTTTTCACGGCTGGCGCCTGTGGTCCATGCCGTTTCGGAATGTACGAGGCGGAATATCGCCTGGCTTTGCGCAACGCCGGATTTGACGGCTTCCGCGTGCTGCTCTTCCAGCAGGGCGGCGGGCTGAACCAGGCGGAAGCGGAAGCCGGCCTTGAGATGAACCTCGACTTCTTCCTCGGCATCCTGAACGCACTGAACATCGGTGACGTGGTTAATGACGTGGCCTATCAGATCAGGCCCTTTGAAGTGAATCCCGGGGAAACCGATCGTGTGCTGGACGAATGCATGGACTTGCTGCATGAAGTGATGCGCCGCAAGCGACCCTGGACGCTGGAGGGCAAACTGGGCGCGCTGATGAAGAAGACCTCCTTGGCCAACACGGCGGAATTCATGGGTAAGTTCTTGAATCAGCTCTATGGTGATGAATACACCGCCGCCCTCGAGGAGGTTCGCGACCGCTTCAACACTATTGCCGTTGACCGCACCCGCGTGAAACCGATTGTCAAGATTACCGGTGAATTCTGGGCGCAGACCACAGAAGGCGACGGTAACTTTAACATGTTCCGCTTTCTTGAGAAGGAAGGAGCGCAAGTGCTGGTGGAGCCAATTGGAACCTGGATCATGTATATGCTCCACCAAGCGAAACAGAAGATCAAGGATGAGCGGGGTCTTGACCTGATCATGAATCGCGTCCCCAAGTGGAACCTGGGCAAAGTCTTCGGTAGCCATCTGGATACCAAGCAAAAAATCGCCAAGTTGACGATTGCGGAGAGCATCTTTAAACGCGAATATCACAAGCTGGTGGATGCACTCGGCGGCATAGCGCATCACCTGACTGACCAGTACGAGTTGCAGCGACTGGGCCATCCCTTTTATAACTCGCGGTCGGGGGGCGGCGAGGGACACCTGGAAGTGGCGAAAAACATCTACTACTCCAACAAAGACCTTTGCCACATGGTGCTGAGTCTGAAGCCCTTTGGCTGCATGCCTTCAACGCAGTCAGATGGCGCTCAGTCGGCGGTGGTTTCGCAATACAAGGACATGATCTTCCTTCCCATTGAGACTTCCGGCGAAGGCGATGTGAATGCCCACAGCCGCGTCCAGATGGCGCTCGGCGAAGCGAAAGTGCGAGCCAAAAACGAAATGAAGTCTGTGCTGGAAGAGACGGGGACTACCCTGGAAGAGGTTCAACGGTTTGTTCAGGACCATCCCGAAATGCAGCGGCCCATGTATAAATTCGGACATCGCAAGGGCGTGATTGGCGTGGCTGCCAATTTTGTCCTGCATGCTGCCGAGCGCATGAAGGCCGAAATGAGAGAAACAGTCACCGTCGAAGCTGCCACGGCATAACGCGGGGAGAACATGGCCCGTGGGCGGCTAAATAGTTACTTTCTGGAAGCAAACCGCAGGGGGAGAAAGAAGAGATAGAAAGATGGCAGGAAAAGTCAAGGCGATTCCGGAGGGTTTCCATACGATTACGCCGGCTATCACGGTGCGAGACGGAACGAAAGCCCTCGAATTCTACAAGCAGGCTTTTGGCGCGGAAGTGAGGGGCATTCACAAGATGCCGGATGGCAGAGTGGCACACGCGGAGTTCAAAATCGGCGACTCGGTCATCATGCTCGCCGATGAATTTCCGGGGTTCTCCACCTCCCCCCAGGCGCTCGGCGGCACACCCGTCAGCCTGACCATTTATACGGAAATTATCGACCAACTCTTCGACCAGGCCGTAAAAGCCGGCGCTACGGTCACCATGCCTTTGGCCAACCAGTTCTGGGGTGAACGTTACGGCGTCGTTACGGACCCCTTCGGCCATCGCTGGTCTCTTGCTCAGCATATCGAAGATGTGGCTCCCGAAGAGTTGGAAAGGCGCAGCAAGGAAGCATTTGCAAGGATGGCCAGCGCCGCGAAGACACAATAACCGCGACAATCTTAATCTATCCGGCGGCTGCACTGGAGGCAGGTTCAGGACTCCGTAGAGTGCCGCCGTTGCGCAGCAGAACTCACAGGGAGGCTTCACGATGGATATTCCCGATCCTAGGAACCTGATGGTTGGCTTGGACGTGGGATCAACAACGGTCAAATCGGTCGTTGTCGATCTGACAAATCAGAATATCGTCTGGAGCGACTATCAACGCCACGACACCAAGCAGCCGGAAAAATGCCTGGAATTCCTTAAGCGCATGGAAGCGGATACAGGCATCAAAGCGGGCCAGACACGTATTTTCATCACCGGCTCGGGAGGCGGAGGCATTGCACCCTATATCGGCGCGAAGTTCGTGCAGGAGGTCAATGCCGTCTCGCTGGCGGTGGAGCACCTCTACCCCGAGTGTGGTTCCGTCATCGAGTTAGGCGGACAGGACGCCAAAATCATTATCTTCAAGGAAGACCCTGAAACCGGACGCAAGAAAAAGATTCCTTCCATGAATGATAAATGCGCCGGAGGCACCGGTGCTGTAATTGACAAAATCAACGCCAAACTGCGCATTCCACCGGATCAGCTTTGCAAGATGGGTTATTACGGGCTGAAGCTGCACCCGGTGGCTGGCAAATGCGGCGTTTTTGCTGAGACGGACATCAATGGTCTCCAGAAAAGCGGCGTGCCGCCCAATGAACTGATGGCGTCACTTTTTGAGGCCATTATTCAGCAAAACCTTGCCGTGCTCACCCGCGGCAACACACTGCGACCGGTGGTGCTGCTCCTGGGGGGACCCAATACCTATATTCAAGGCATGCAGGAGTGCTGGAAACATAATATCCCCAAAGTTTGGGAAGAGCGCAACTATCCCCTGCCCGAAGGAAAAGACCCGAAAGACCTCATTCAGGTTCCGCAGAACGCACAATACTTTGCAGCGCTCGGCTGCGTACGCTATGGCATTGACGAGGATGCGCACATCGGCATCTACCAAGGCTATGAAAAGCTCGAATGGTACATCCATGTGGGCCGCCTGGAAGAGAAGAAAAAGCGCGGCGGCAGCGGTCTTTACAAAACCGAAGATGAGCTGACGGCTTTCAAAGAACGCTATAAACCCAAGAAGTTTGTCCCCAAAACTTTCCAACCCGGCGAACACGTGCGCGCGTTTATGGGTATCGATGGCGGTTCAACCTCCACGAAAGCCGTTCTGCTCAGTGAGCAAGGCGAAGTGATGGTGAAGTGCTACCAGCTTTCCAAGGGCAACCCTCTGGAAGATACGAAGGAAATGTTCGCCAATCTCCGCAAGCAGGTGGAATCGCAAGGGGCTACGCTCGAACTCCTGGGTGTTGGATCGACGGGCTATGCGAAGGATATTCTGAAGGATGTCCTTCGCGCGGATGTGGCCATTGTTGAGACCGTCGCCCACACCGAAGCCGCGCTGCATTTTTATCCGGACGCCGATGTGATCTGCGACGTGGGCGGACAGGACATTAAACTGATTATCCTGCAAGATGGGCGCGTCAAGGATTTCAAACTGAATACGCAATGCTCCGCCGGCAACGGATATTTCCTCCAATCCACCTGCGTCGGCTTCGGGCACAAGGTCGAGGATTACGCCGATCTGGCCTTCAGCGCCAAGGCCATGCCGATGTTTGGCTACGGTTGCGCCGTCTTCATGCAGTCCGACATTGTCGACTTTCAGCGCCAGGGCTGGAAACCGGAAGAGATTATGGCCGGACTGGCAAACGTCCTGCCCAAGAACATCTGGCTTTACGTTTCTCAAATCCCCAATCTGGCCTCCCTGGGCAAAACTTTCGTCTTGCAAGGTGGCACGCAGCATAATCTGGCGGCTGTCAAGGCTCAGGTGGATTTCATCGAATCGCGCTTCAGGGACAAAGGCGTGAAGCCCAACGTGATTGTTCACGAGCACTGCGGGGAATCCGGTGCAATCGGCGCCGCGCTCGAAGCTCGGAGGCTCTACAACAACGGCATGCGTACACAGTTTATCGGCTTTGATGCCGTCGAAAAGATTTCCTACACCACTCACCGCAATGAGGATACGCGGTGCTACTTCTGCAAGAACAAGTGCATGCGCACCTTTATTGACGTGAAAATTGCAGGGGCTGATGAATCCTGGAAAAAGTCCAAGATTCCCATTCTGAAAGACACCAAGCGCCTCATTGTCGGCAACAGTTGCGAAAAGGGCCTGGTCGAAGACGTGAATGACATGCGCGAAATCAAGAAAGGCCTTGACCAGATGAAGAAGGATAACCCCAACATGGCCGAGGTGGGCGCGCGATATGCATTTCGCTCTTACGAACCGCCGCTGGTGGCTGATCCCCTGCCGAAAATGGCGATCACTTCCCGACAGAAAAGGCGTGCGGAACTGATGAAGCGCCGCAAAGAGTTGCGCATCGGCATCCCGCGTATTCTGAATATGTATTCCGTTGCCCCGATTTTCAGCGCTTATTTTGAGGCGCTGGGGATTCCGGCGGAGAACCTGATTTATTCAGACTACACCAGCGAGCAGCTTTACAAGGAAGGCGCGAAGCGCGGCGCAATCGATCCATGTTTCCCTTCCAAAGTGGCCATTCCGCACGTCCACAACCTGCTCTACGTGCACCATAAGAAGAAGCCGCTCGACATCATTTTCTGTCCCATGATTGATGATTTGCCGAGTGATCTGAAATTCGTCCAGGGTCACCGCGCCTGTCCGACCGTCGCCACCACGCCGGAAGCCGTCAAGGCGGCGTTCACCAAGGAAGGCGATATTTTCAAGGAAAACAATATTCTCTTTCTGGATACCTTTGTGAATCCGGGTGAGCCGGCTTTGCTGGCCAAACAACTCTACGACCAGTTTGTGGACATCCTGGGCCTTTCGATGGAAGAGAACCTGCGCGCGGTGGAGGAGGGCTACAAGGCGCAGGAGAAGTTCACGAATGGCGTCCTGCGCGCCCAAGGCCGCCAGATTCTGAAGCAACTTGAGGCCGAGGATCGCATCGGGATTGTGCTGCTGGGCCGCCCCTATCACAACGACCCAGGCATCAATCACGAAATTCTGGAAGAATTCCAGAAGATCGGCTATCCAGTGCTCACACTCCAGTCGCTGCCCATCGACGATGAGATTCTTTACCCCTTATTTGAGGACGACATTAAAGCAGGCCTGATCGAGCATCCCATGGATATTCGCGACGCCTGGAAGAATAGTTACAGTGAAAACACGTCGCAAAAAGTCTGGGCTGCAAAGTATACGGCCCGCCACCCAAACCTGGTGGCGCTTGAGCTTTCCAGCTTCAAGTGCGGCCACGATGCGCCCATTTACACCGTGGTGGAAGAGACTGTCACTAAATCCGGCACGCCTTATTTCTCATTCAAGGATATTGACGAAAACAAACCCACCGGCTCGATTAAAATCCGCGTCGAGACCATTGGCTACTTCCTGAAACGCTACCGTGAAGACATGGTCCGACGCAAGCAAAAACAGCAGGAAATTGACGCCAAGCTGAAGGAACTGGAAGCCCAACTCCGAGCTGAAATGGATGCCCTACCTCTCAGTCCTCCTCCTGCCCCGATGGAAGTCGAAACTCCGGTCGGAATCAACGCCATCCGAACGGAAGAGTAACACGTGGCGTGAGGGCAACCGGCTTGGGGCGGAAAATGGAAGCGGGCGGTGTCCGCGGCAGGGACTCTGGCCCACCGGATTCAAGGGACGCACTTTCTGCCGCGCCGCCGGACGTGGGTTGACCTCTCCGGAAGCTTCATGGAACCGAAGCAGGTCCACCAAAGGGTTATCCGGACGAGCTTCCCGCAAGGTGGTGTACTCCAGCTCGCCGACGGTCCCAAATCACAACCCGTGAAAAAACCCCACCCTCTGAAAAATTACTCACCGGAGAACATCAGCGGCTCAAAGCGATGGGTTGCTGAATTTGAGGTGTGGAGGATGGCTGGTAAGGCTTGAACCCCGCACGATCCATGCCACGCTTCGCTTCCGGATTCCTCATAAACGTCTCCCAGACAAACCCGGTACGCAAATTCTCAGCCATCAGCATGGTAATTCCTGTATCGATTCCGATGACGTCGTGATCGAACCAGTTCTTGAGAGGGTTGAAGGCGTCGACGAATCCATACTTACTCCAGGCGCCGGTTCCGTACCGCGTCCTGATATTTCGCAGAACGCGAAGGGCAGCCTCTGGCGTGAAAGCCAGCGATCCTCCTGCCGCGCTCGGAACGACGGTGCCATCAATGGGCCCCATTTCAGGAGGACCGCCCCAGACCACATAATCGTTGGATTGTGAATCGGAAGCCGTAATGCCCCAGAGGTCATTACTGTAGTCAGGGAATTGCCTCGCCAGCTCGAGGCAAAAAAGGCGATGGGCTTCGGTCGCGATGATCGAATTCTGAAAATAGTCCGCATAGGAGTCGCGTTTCTTTCGGAAGTCGAACCATGCCTGAGAATACTGGTGGACGAACAAGGGCGCGAATGAACCGATATAGCGAAGACCATGATATTCAAACGTAACCCGCTTCCATGAGGTCCAGGTTCGCGCGGGCAGCGGGCGGTAATAGGCTCCCATTCCCAGAAGGTACATCATCATCAGTTCACTGTAATCATCCCAACGGTATGGCAGAAACCCGATCTCAGGCATCCATCCCTGGGATAACAGGGGCGTGTCCTCCGCCAACCATGACCAATCCACGCGATTGAAGATATCAACCGCCAGCCGGCGGATTTCATAGTCGTGAAAATACTCCCGGCATGTCAAAACTCCGCAGAGCAGGATTGCCGTGTCAATGGACGAGACCTCTGAATCCCACAGCCGCTCGCCCGTATTCACATCGGCGAAATGGAAGAAAAAGCCCCGGTGATGGGCCAATTTCTTCCACAAAAAGCGCAGCGTGGTCAGCACACGGCCGCGGGCCTGGGCGGAAGAAATATACCCACGCTTGTGGCCGATGCATAGAGCCGTCAGGCCGAATCCTGTCGCGGCGATGCTCGCGACCACGGTGTGGTCGGGACCGCGCACGTTGCAGCGGTCTTTAACCAGCCCCGTCTGGGGGCTGGCCTGTTCCCAGAAGAAAGCAAAGTTCGCGCGCTCGAGTTCCTCCAGGAAGTTGTCATCCTCTTTAGAAAGAGGTGCACCGGTGGCGGGCGTTGTCGGCCGGGACGGGGATTTATCGGAGGCTTGAGACAGGGTTATCCCAAGTCCTGCAAGTGGCACGCCCAGGCCGGCACCCAGCAATTGTCGCAGCAGCTCGCGGCGCGAGTGCGATGAGCGGCTCTCCTCGGATTGGCGTATCGCCTTCAACTGAGTCATCCCCGAATTTGAAAGAATACCTTTTCCCCGGCTACTCATTACAGAATTCTTCTCGTGCCGCAAAAATTTTTCGTGAGGCGAGCCATGTTCCCTTGCATTCGCAAGGCTTATCTTCTGGAATCTGGAATTTGCGATTTTACGTCTGGCCTGGATTACGGCTCTGCGGGGCCAGGCACTTTCCGGCTTTGCTTGCACCCGCCGGTCAAAAGCGATAACCGGGTGAAAGCTCACACCGGTAGACCTGCGTTTTATCTGTATTGACCCTGTCGTGACACTCAGCCCACGGCAACCTGGCATCCGGTCCAAGTGGAAAGACAATCGGAGTTCCGCCGACGTCTGCTTCAATGCACACTCCTTCGGCGGAAGCGGGCAGCGTAAAATCCAAAACGCGTCCGAAGATCACGGGATACGATTTGCGCACCTCGTCGTTCTCCATAGGATGAAAGATCTCAGCTTCAACTAGAAACGTCGCCGTCTCTGACCAGTCATAGGCCGTAACATGAAGAGTGCGCACATCATGGGGAAGGCGCTGCGGGGTGATTCTTGTAAAGGGACAGGGGCCCGCAATGCACGAAACTCGTGCGCTGCGAAATACGTTTCCTTCTCCAGCGTCCAGCGAGACAGAGCCTGTCGCCGCTTTCCATCTACCATCGGGCGAGCAGGGCTCCTCGTACTGACAAGGCACGTTGCCGGTATTCACGACCTGAAACGTTTTGACGGCGCTGCCCACGTTCACCGCCGTTGTCGTCTTCATGGTATATCTCACGGAAATATTCGAAATGGTCACTTGCGGACCTCGGAGGCTGGCTGCTTGTTGCTGCGCCGTGGGGGTCATCTTGGCCACATAGAGCCTGCCTCCGCCGGCTGCCGGGAGTTCTAGCGGCAGGTATCCGGGGCGCCGGAAATTGAGCGTCACCGGCGCGTCAGGTCGTCTCCTGATTGGCAAAGTGAGCTTAAAGAAGCCCGAGGAATCCGACCGGGCGGTTGCAACCACCAAGCCGTCCGTGGCTGTTACCTCCACATCGGAGAGGGGCTGTTCCTTGTCGGCCTGAGAGGATTGGCGGATCACCGCTCCTTCCAGCACCAGGGGCTTTATCGGCTTGCGGTGGGAAACCAGCAGCCCTACGGCTAAACCGGCCGCAATGGCCGCAATGACGCCCGCCCATATTCCCACTTTCACGCGACGACTCATGTCAAGAAAATATCTTACGTCAATTTGCTATGGAAATAACCCGGGCGCTTGGGTAGGGCTGCCAAATGAGGAACGCAAATCTCACATCCCATCTTCGCTTGAAGCTGATTTACATGAGAAGGCTCTCATGAGAAAAGCCCCCCAATGCCATCCGATGGATCACCAACTCCTTAATTCCCTTTATTTATCAATAACATGCAAAATCATTGGCATAAAATTTCCGATTGGTAGGTTACGTGCTCCTAAGCCTAAAGAGGAAGCCTCCATGAGAGTCGACGCGCCTCAATTTCCATCTCATCCCGGGGTTGAATCGCGCCCAACTTCAACCCCGCTTTCTGCCACCACGTCCTTCTGGTCAGAGCTGATCACTCGCCTGGCGCAAGAGGCTGGAATCAACCCCACGCTGGCCGTCCGGGTGGCACGTTATGAATCCGGGTTGAACCCGAACGTGGTGAACCCTTCAAGCGGCGCAACCGGCCTGATGCAACTTATGCCTGGCACAGCGGCTGATTTAGGTGTTGACCCACACAATGTGGTTGAAAATATCAGGGGCGGAATTGAGTACCTGCGGCAGCAGCTTGAGCGCTTTGGAAACGCCGCGCAAGCGCTGGCGGCATATAACTGGGGACCTGCGCACGTGACTAGCGCGCTGACCCAGTGGGGGTCGGACTGGTTCCATCATATACCGCAGCAGACGCAACGGTACGTGACCTCGATTCTCTCAGAGCCTCTCGGAGACACGCCCTCAGGTTCTGGCAATCTGGCTGTGCTTCCCTTCGCTGTCTCGAACGTTCCGTTCAGTGGACAAGCCGCATTCACCCTGGAGCGTATTCATCTTGAACAGGCCCTCGAGGCTTACCTGCTCACAGCCATTTTAGGTTAACTTGCTGATACGGCAATTCTTGGACGATGTTCCTTCAGTCGGAAAGCAGAGCATTTCCGCAACTTTTTCATCTCAGGCGTGTTAGTGATGATGGCTGGGAATTCAATGGTCAAGGGGTGGGTTTATGCGGAAATTCTATTCCATTTTTGTCTTGGCACTTGCTCTCTTGGTTTTCAGCCTCTCGCCCGCTTTCGCAGCCGACACACAAGGCGAAGTGGCCCGGGTCAGCCTGATTCGCGGCAATGTCTCCAATCTTCGAGGCGATACAGGCGACTGGGTGGCCACAGTGGTCAATACCCCGCTGGTTGCAGGCGATGCCATTTCCACCGGCCCTAATTCACGGGCAGAAGTCCAGTTGGATTTTGCCGACATTCTTCGCCTTGACCAGAACACGCAGGCGAAGATAGCCGCCCTCAGCCCGTCCCAAATTCAGATTCAGGTATCTCAGGGTCTTGTGGACTACGTGATCCTGCGACACAGCGACTCGGAGATTGAAATCGATGCGCCCAATGCGGCAATCCATCCCTTCGCCGATGGAATTTACCGCCTCCAGGTGAATTCCGAATCAGAAATGCTGCTCACCGTACGCCGCGGCCAGGCCCAGGTTTCAACACCGCAGGGGAGCACCAACGTGCAGATGGGACAACTCATCACGGTGGAAGGCACGGACAATCCCGAATATCAGATTTCCGAAGCGCCTCCCAATGACGACTGGGATCGCTTCAACCAGAACCGCGACACCGAGATTCTGCGCGCAGAAAGCGCAGGGCACGCAAACGCCTACTATGTTGGAGCGGGCGAACTGGGCGCCTACGGCCACTGGGTTTTTGTGCCAGGTTACGGCTGGTGCTGGACTCCCAATGCAGGGCCCGGGTGGATCCCCTACGCCAATGGCCGTTGGGTCTGGGAACCCTATTGGGGTTGGACGTGGGTTTCTTATGAACCCTGGGGCTGGGCTCCTTACCATTATGGACGATGGTTTTTCTGGGGAAGTTCATGGGTATGGTGGCCTGGACCGGTAACGCCCGCCTACCGACCGGTCTACGCACCGGCTTATGTCTCTTTCGTGGGATTCGGATTTGGCGGCCGGAACTGGTCGTTTGGATTCGGCTTCGGCTACCAGCGCGTGGGTTGGGTACCCATTGGCCCTTCTGATCCGTATTATCCCTGGTGGGGTGCGCGCAACACCTATCAGGCGGTCAACATCACGAATGTGACGCGAGTGACCAACATCACCAACGTCTACAACACGAACCAGACCGTTATCCGCCCGCTTGCAACATCTCGGCAACCGGCCATCTCCAACGTGCAGGCGCTGGCCACAAATGCCCACGTGCGTCAGGCCCTGGTCACGATGCCAGCACAGCAATTTGTCAGCTCGCGTGCTCCGGCAAAACCTGAGCCTGTGAGTGAAACCATGCTGCGTCAAGCCGAAGTGATCCGTGGGACAGTGCCGGTTGTGCCAACTCGCCAGAGTTTACAACCGGTGAACCGCGCCCCAAGTCCCAGTTCAATCCCCCGCGAACCCGTTTCCCAGCGCCGATTCTTCGCCCAGAGCCGGCCGCCCGTCACACCTCCCTCTTTTGCCCAAAGTGCTGCCTCAGTCCGCGCGATGGTTCAGAAACCTGTGCAGCCTCTTGCCCAGGACGGCAGAGGCTCAGCGGGTCATTGGGTGGCGGCGTCCGCAGCCCCACAATATTCCGTAAAGCAAAACGCTGAAACCGCTGCGCGGCCCGGCTGGCAACGCTTTGGGGAGCCACGGCGCGCAAATCAGGCCGGATCGGAGGGCAACTCGCGGCAGATTGCTGATGAACCCCATGCGGGCGGACGCAACGCTGCGCAGGCGCGTCGGGCCAATGACACCCTCCGCCCCGCGCGGCGCTCGGCCCGCCCCGGATGGCACAAGTTCGGTGAAAAAGCATCAGGAAATGTGAAACCCTCCAGACCTGGCCGCAATCGCGGTGAAAGATCGCGTCCCTCAAACCCTGGCCGTTGACTTTTGGGGAGAGCTTCTGATATTCAGTGAACACGGCTGGAGAAAGCAATCTCCTCCCATTTCAGCGTGAGGTCGAGGCTGTGGCTTTTGAATCGGATAAAGTGATGTTCGAGATTTACCGTGAGCCGTACCAGGGACGGTACAAGGTGGTCTATTTCACAGAGCTTCAGGACCACAACAAGGAATTTGAAATCAGCCGGGCGATGGCAGGCGACCACTTTTTTGACGGATTTATCCGCAACTATCAGAAAGACGAGGCCAAGAAGACCATCAATCAACTCCTTGAGCGGCTGAATTCCGGCGAATCGCTTGACCCTTCAGAAATCGAGAGTGCACTCAAGCCCTTTATGCCCGCCTGAAAAAAGACTTTTTCCGCTTGGAACGGGGTGGCCATGGGTTTTTGGCGAAATCAAGTCATCCAGCCGGCTCTGGATTCAGAGATCGATGCGGCAGTTCGGGAACAGATGGCGCTTCTCGAGCTGGACCCCTCGAATGCCCGCGCGTACTTTGCTCTTGGAACCCTTGCGCACTTTCGCGGCCGGACGGAAACGGCCATCGGATGCTTCCTGAAAGCAATTGAACTTGCCCCTCAAGACCCTGCCCCGCATGTGAGCCTGGGAAGGATTTACGCCATCGAGGGCCACGATGACCTGGCCTGGAAGCATGCGCGCGAAGCCGAACGGCTGGGAGACCGCTCCTTGTTGGAACAGCTTGAGCGTTATCCTCATGCAACCGCGGAAGGCGGAAAGCGGTAGGCAACAACTGAGTTGTATCGTGGGGCTGCGGTTGATGCTTTTCCAACCGTGGGCTTTTTTGCTCGCTTGCTGCTTCTGAAAATCTGAGAGCTGCTTCCCGCCTTCCGCTTACTGCTTTCCTGCCTCTCCAACCCCCCCAGAAATTTCTCTGAAGAGTTTCTCCTGCTTCTGTTGATGGATTTGCGCCACAGCTTTCAGCTCCGCTTCAGCAAGCCGATCCTTTCCCTGTTCGCGATAAACCTGGGCCAGCCGATAGTGAGCGTCTGCCTGGGACGGGTCAAGCTGGATGGCCTGTCGTAATTCAGCTTCAGCCTTGTCGTATTTTTTCTCGCGCCAATCCAGAACGCCGAGATCATAATGGGCGATGCGCAGTTTGGGAAAAAGGCGAAGCGCCTGGTTAAGCAGGGCCCGTGCCTGTTCCAGCCTCGCCTGTTTCAGCGCAATATCCCCCAGGTACGCTTCGGATTTCGCCACCGATCCACCCGCCTCAATTTCTCTCTGGAACTCGGCGGCGGCCTGTTCATAATCGCGCTTTTTCCAGTAGAGATACCCCAGTCCGAAATGGACGTTCGGCTGATTGGGCGCAATCGCGGCAGCGGCTTTGAACTCGCGGATCGCTTCATCTGTGCGGTCAAGGCTGTCATCCGCCTCGCCCATCAGCATATGAATCGTCACCGAGTCGGGCGAGCGCTGAAGCATCTGCTGAAAGAAGGTGAGCAGTTTTCTTTCCTGCCCACTCTGCAGGTAACTTTCAGCCAGCAGATATTGCAAGGTGGAATTATCAGGTTTTTCGGCGACGAGCTTTTCAAACTGCTCGCTCGCGGGCTTGAAATGCTGAGCCGAATAATAGGACATGGCGAGCAGCGCGCGCGCCTGGAAATTATCCGGTTGAACGGAGACCGCCTGAGCCAGTGGTTTGACAGCGCTCCTGAAGTCGCCGCTCTTGAAATAAGCCAGACCCAGATTCACAAGAAGCGGGAATGAATCAGGCTGAAGATGCAAGGCGCGCTCATAGGTCGCGGCCGCCTGGGGATACTTTCCCAGATGAGCATAGAGCACACCCAGATTATTGAGCGCTTCAAAAGAATTCGGTGTGATGCGCAGGATTTGCTGATAAATTTGAACCGCACTCTGGTAATTCTTCTGATCGATCAGCTGCTCGGCGCGAGCAAAGAGCTGGCGGGCTTGCTGATCCCTTGCAGCGTCAGAGGTTTGCGCAAGGGCGAGAGAAGCCCCAGGGTACGTCACCATCAGCGCAACGAGCAGGGAGAAAACAGCCTGCAATCGCCGCGGAAAGGCTTTCGGTCGCCACACTCTGAATCTGGCCGCCATCCCTTTGCATTTTATCGCAAATCGGAGAAGCGCCAGACCGAACCAAATTTCATTTTTCGCGTCGCAGAGCGACGATGCAAAACCCTCATGAACTTCCGCCCAACCCGATTCTGTTCCCCGAGTATCCAACAATCAAGCGCCTAAGTTAATGCCAAAGTGATTTATACTGTACTACATATCTAATTGATATATTATTTAATCTGGCAAAACTAGGATATCTCCATCAACGAACGTTTATATCTGAGGGGTGAACACATCGCGTTTTTGGGAGGAGTAAAGTTTAAAGACGCGGCTCTTTCTGTTGAAATCTGACAAGAGAAAAATCGGAGTGTGGAGGGATTATCATGGGGACCGGCAATCAGGGAATACCAAATTCGTGGATAAGCGGGCGTATCGGTGCGGGTACTCGCTCGCAAAGCATCAAAATTGGCAATCAGCAGACTGCTGTATTCACCGGCCGGCGCGGCCGGTCAAACGCTCTCACAGGATGGGGTGACCAGCGATCACCGCTGCCTCGCCCCATCGAACGCAATTACCTCGCGGCGTTGGACAATGCCGGGGCGATGGCGCCAGAGTTGGAAAGCTTCGTGAATCAGGTTTTCTACGACCCACACATTATGAAGCCGGAAACCTCACCGTCTGACCGATCACAAATGATCTACAACCTCTACGCAACGGGCGATAGCACAACAAACGCTGCCCCACAACCGGGCGCGCAAAAGTTCTTTGAGGATATCGGCAGGCTCACATTGGGTTGGCCGAAATGTTCGATATATTTTCAATATACTACGCTCAGAAGCCAGAACGGAAAGAGTCGCCATATGACCCTCCAAGATGTTTTGCTGGCTGTTGAGTCGGGTCTTAACATCCCCGACGCAGTTTATATGGATTTTCTTTACTTTGGTGGTGTTGGGCAGGGGGTAGCCAAATTTCGCCTCTATCTGAACGTCCACTTGGAGAGCATGCCCCAAATGGCAGGTTACATTTTTCAGTATATCCACAGGAACAAGGATCACGGCGCGGTTGCTTTCAAACTTGCGTGTCCGAAAGCGGCTGTGGGCCGTGCCGATACAATCGTGATTTATTGCACAGATAAGGCAAAGGCACAGGCGTTGGGCGAGCATCTGTGCAGATTCGGTCAAAGCTTCAGGCAGCAGGTGCCAGCTATGACAACCCGCCTGGGTCCCGGGGTAGCCATGGGTGCCGAGCCCGAGTGGCAGGCGACGGGAATGCAAGCGGCGCCGGAAGGCTACCCGGAGTCAGCCCAAAGCTTCGGTAGCATCCGGTCTCAGCTAATTTCGATGGCGATCGAAAATTACAACGAAAACAAGTCACAGATTCAGGCGCCCAACGACTTTCAGAAGTTCAAGCGGTTCGTCTGCGCCGCATTCCGTGGCTACGGTTTAGACCCGCTAAGGCCCGGCGATTAATGGCCCGGCGTGGACCCGGTGTAGATTGCCGAGCCCGAGCTGCTGAAGAAATAAATATCTGGAAGCCGTAGCCTGCCGCCCTGAGCCGTTCGCTCTCCTTTTGAGCGCTGTGAAGAGTCCCTGCATTCCTGAGATTCGACAAATACGGCGATTCTTCGTCGCGGAGTTTAGCACAAGCCTCTTCGCGGCACTCAGAGCGACTCGAAGAGAAGCGAATCGGCTTCTCAAAATGACAGCCCAAAGACGCGGACCGCTAGGAGCACCGATCCGCGTTGCGATCGCTTCGGAATCTGAAATTCGAAATTTGGTTTCGCTCGCGCTGGCAGACGGCGCGGCACTACCCGCCGTCAGGAAAAACCGCAAACCTTCAAACGCAGGTCTGCGCCAGGCCCGACCCCGATCTTCAAGCGATCAGTGGCCCTACCAGTCGGGGTACTGCGCCCAGAGGGTGTGGTAGTCGTTATCCGCACGGGCCATCGATGGAGATACGCGGAGGGGAGCGGAAGAGCCGAGCAACGCTCGGAGCCTGCGGCCGAATTCGGAGGGCGCCACCTCCGCATAGCCATTGCCGGGAGCGAACAAAGCCGAGGCGGGTTCGCCGATTTGCAGGCTGAGCGGTTTCTGTTCGCTTGCCAGGGTATATGTGCCGTCCGGCTGTTTCTTTTCCGTGTGGTATGTGAGCACTTCGCACCCAAGGCCCGGAGCCACCCAGGATGTGATGCGGTAGCCATCAGGCGCGGGCGGCCGAATCTCCACCACGGCCTGACCAAGCACTTTGCCTGCGTCTTCGCGAATCAGTGTCTCTGCGGGGTAGAGGCAGTTCGACGGAGGGTGGAAAACGATGCGCTGCCACATCTTCGCACCATGCGGAGGGAGAGTTGACTTGGCCTTTGCAGCATCCAGCAGCCTTACGGTGCTGCCATCAATGTAGCGAATGGTCCTCGTGTTGATATTCTTCTGGATTCGCGATGGTCCCTGACTGACAATCTCCACAGTGGTTCCGTCTGACCGTCGCGCAACGGTGCTCAGGGTGCCAAGCTCACCCTGTGGCGTGCCATTGTAGAAATAGACGGCTGCTTTGAAAGTAAAGGCAGTGACCGTCCCGGTAGCAGGTTGTGCCGCCACCCCGGCGGCAAAATAGCAGGCGATACCTTAAGCAACTGCCAATCCCAGACCAGAACCGAGCCTCATTATCCTAAGGATACGCATGTTGACCTCCTCATGCTCATTCCGCAGGCTATCCAAATTATAGCCTGCAAGGACGTCTCAAGCACCTGGGCGCCGGCTGTTCGAAGTGTGGAATCGCGCCCATGTACCCATTCAACCCTGCCCCTTTGGGAGTGCGGGAGCCAGGCCCGGTGCTCCAAAAGGAGGCTTCAGCGATCCGCGCGTCCCTCCACAAAAATCTTCTCATTCGTCTCATTCGTCTCCATGGTCTCATCGTGTCGCGCCACGATGGTGGGGATGGAAGCTCAACCAGCGCGTCCCAGGCGCAAATACACGGTCACCGAAAAGGTGCTGGCGGCGAACCGCCGCAATCTGGAAAAAGCTCGCGCCGTGCCCAAATCCATCCGTTGCCGCCCCACGGAGCGGCGACTGGCAGCCTGTCACGCCAATCTGGAGAAAGCGCGCGCTGCGCGGCGTGCAGGCACGGCGCGGAGAGACAGGCACGGGCGCGGCTTCCAGGCGCTCGATCTGCGGCAGGCGGCTGGGGAAACCTTTGAGCGGCTTCGCGCCTCTTTCCTTGCCGCCTTCAAGGTGGCAAGCCACGAGGAAGAGCGGCTGGCCGGGGCGATGGCGGCGCTTTTCTGGCGACGTTGGCGGCTGCTTGAATGCGAAGCGTGCCGGGAGGCAGAACGTTTTTACCGCCGCCTGAAGCAGGGCGTGGCGGCCGAGCGGGCCCGGGGACGCGAGCGCGCCGACGCACAAACGTTGGTTGCGATTGAGACGCTGCTGGCTTTCTCCGGGCTGGGCGAGCTGCGAGTGCGCCTGGCGCAATTGAGCCGGCGCTTTGAGCGGCTGGCGCGGGTATTTCTGTATCATCGCAGCGGCCAGCGGCCCGACCTCCAATTGCTGGCGCGGCAAAGCCGCTTTGAGCTGAACCTGCTCTTGCAGCCGGAAGCCGCGCTGGGCAATCCGTTTCGATCTTCGGGCGTCATCGCGCGGGCCCTGAAGCAGAGAGAGGAGACGGTGGAAAGACCCCTGCCGGAGCCTGCCGCTTGGCGGCCCTGGGGCAGCGGTGCAACCCGATTGCAGGCGGCAGCCATGCCCGTCAGCTTGCCCGAGGATTTCAACGCGCATTGTGCGCGCCTGCGTGCGGCCCTGGACTTGCCGGAGGGCAACCCCACGGTTCAGGCTGCGCTCGAGCGCGCCGCTGAAACTTCCTGGCAGCGACTGCGCCGCCTCATTGATCAAGTGGAACGCGAGCGGGCCGCCCTGGACCAGATTCTCACGCTCGAGCTCAATCCGCGCGCGCTCGCCGAACGTCTCCTCGAGGTGCTGATGGGCGAAATGCTCCTCATCGACGGCGCGCGACAACTGGAAGAGCACTTCAAGGAAGCGCTCTTTGATGCGCTCACTGCTGCCGAAGGTCGCCGGCCTTGCTTCAGCGTTCTCAAGCCGCGCGGCAAGCAGTGGGAGGAGCTCGTGGCGCACATTGTCCTTCGACAGACGCTCGCTGCGCGCCAGGCGCCAACCCAGGACCCTCGTGCAAACGTGCCTTTCAAAAGCCTGCCCTGAGCAGCGCGAAAGGTCTGCACTTTTGCTTTTCCGGGCGCGACGCGAAGATAACCCGCGGAGTTACCCGGCAATTCTGCGCTACTCCCTCAGCGGGGGTGCGCCGCGCGAAAACCGGATTCGGACATTGGAAGCGCAACTTGGCATCACCCTCTGATTTGTGCCATGCTACCATCCCTTGCGATGCTTATGACGCCTCTTCCGGCCAAAACCCGGCAGCCGGTGATCCGCGCGCTTCTGCTTGTTATGGCCCTGCTGGCGCTCGGCCCGGCCTCTCTTTGCGGCCAGACCGTTAGAGATACCCAGCCGGAGATGCTTCCAGTCGGGCCGCATCCGAAAGGGTGGTGGCCCAATGAGGGTTCAGCGCCACGCGAGGCCTACACCGGCCCGGAAGTCTGCGCCTCATGCCATCCTTCGGAGAGCGCCGGCTGGAGGGCTTCAGAAATGGCTCATGCGCTCGTGCCCGCCGCCGAAAGCGCCTTCCTGCGTGCTCACCCTCATATGAGCTTTCAGCGCGGGCCGTACACTTATCGAATTGACGTTGAAGGAAATCAGGCCATCTATTCCGTCACGGGCGGCTCACGCGCGCTTTCGATCCCGTTGCTCTGGGCGTATGGCACCGGCGTGGTGGGGCAGGCCTTCGTCTTTCAAAAAAACGGAGTCTACGCCGAGGCGGAAGCGGCCTTTTATCCTGTTCTGGGCAAGCTCGACGTTGTGGCCGGGCTTGAGCGCGCCGCGCCTCGAACCCTTGAGCAAGCTTTTGGACTGCCGCTCATTCCGATTGCCGCCCAGCAATGCATCGCCTGCCACACCACAGCGGCGGTGGTGGAGGGCAAACTTCGGGTTCGTACGATGATTCGCGGGGTCACGTGCGAGGCTTGCCACGGCCCCGGCGCGCGTCACGCGGCGGAGATGAAAAAGCTTGCCAGGGCCGGCCAATCCGGCGAAACTTTCATTTTCAATCCCGCCAGGCTGGACCCTGAAGATCTGGAGAATTTCTGCGGCGTCTGCCATCGAACATCCGAGCGCGTTATCCGGGAAGGCTTGCATGGGCTGGATACGGTGCACTACGAGCCTTACCGGCTAGAGATGAGCCAATGCTGGATCATGACGCAGCGCATCACCTGCATCACGTGCCACAATCCTCACGAACCTTTGCAACGCACCGCCGCCGCGTACGACTCTGCCTGCCTCTCGTGCCATCCCGGGCAGGCGAAGCAAACCGCCGCAGCGTCTGTTGGGAAAAAGTGCCCCGTGGCAACCCGAAACTGCACCACCTGTCATATGCCGAAATGCCGTTTGCCGCTCGCGCCCTTTACCATGTCCGACCATTTTATTCGGATTGTGTCGCCCACGGACGCTTGTGCGAAGTCATCCCCCTCGCCTCGCGGTTGAATGGTGTGAACCGCCTGCATCACGGATGAATCTAAAAATAGAGTGTGCTTTGCACGATCGGAATTTTTCAGATTTCTGAAGAGGTGTCCTGAAATGAGCAATTCCCTCACAATTCTCGGCATAGCCGGAAGTCTTCGCAAAGGGTCTTTTAACCGCGCGGCTCTGCGGGCAGCACAACAACTGGCGCCCGAGGGGGTGAAGATTGAGATCTTTGAACTGGATGGCATTCCCCCTTTCAATCAGGATGAAGAAGCCAATCCGCCGGCCAAGGTGGCACAATTAAAGGCCAGAATTCGCGCCGCTGACGCCATCCTGCTGGTGACGCCTGAATATAACTACTCCATCCCCGGAGTGCTGAAGAACGCCATCGATTGGGCTTCGCGCCCCTATGGCGATAACGCCTGGGACGGCAAGCCGGTCGCAGTGATGGGGGCTTCCGTGGGCACGATGGGGACGGCTCGAGCTCAGTATCATCTGCGCCAGGTCTTCGTCTTTCTGAACATGCACCCGCTCAACACGCCGGAAGTGATGATCTCCAACGCTCAGCAGCGTTTCGATGCGCAGGGAAATCTGACCGATGAAAACACCCGGCAACATATCCGAAAGCTGCTTGAAAACCTGGTGAAATGGACAGAGCACCTGAAGAGAGGGCGCCATGCGGCCAGCGCTTAGCGCCCTGCCCAATCATTGGGACTCCACCAGCTGGAATTCAGGGTCCCGAACCGGAATTCCGACAGCGCCTTCGGTGCAACGCGGCTCAGATAGAAGTCGAAAAACTTCTGGGGATCGGTATGGAGAGCGACAACGGCGTTGGATTTTTCACCGCTCTCAACGCGCGTATAGCCTTTCGCATCGATGCGGATGGCGAGAGGCTGAGTCTTGCACAATGTCGGCCGGATGAGCAAAGCCACGGCCATGGGATCGAAAAGAATCGGCGTGGGATGGCCCCACAAGCGATAAAGCGCGGCGAGGCTCTCAGCCAACGGCGTTCCCTGGTTGAAAATTCGCTGGCGGTCCCGGGCGCTCAGTTGCAACATCGCCGTGACATCGAGCGGGGCCATGAGGATCGGAATGCCCGAGGCAAAAACCACGCGTGCGGCGGAAACGTCCATCGCGATGTTGTATTCCGGATCGGGGCTCATGTGATCGTCGTAGCCGCGCGCAATCGACCCTCCCATCATCACGATGCGCTTGATCTTGTGCGCGACCGATGGGTCTTGCTGAAGCAGCATGCCAATATTGGTGAGCGGCCCGATGGCGACGAGCGTGATCTTTCCCGGATTTTTGCTGAACTGGTCGCGCAGAAAATCGACAGCGGACGAATGCAACAATTGCGGGCCGGTGAAATTCTCGGCCCAGCGCGTCTGGTCAATGGGCAGCGGCTTGCCCGGCTTTCCGGCAACCACCGGAATCCTGGGCTTGCCGGCTTCCGAGAGCATCTTCGCTGCGAGCCGCGCGCGAGCGGCTGTATCGCCGCTCACCGTCGTGACCCCGAGCAGTCGCAACTCGGGACTGCGCAGAATCAAGGCCAGCGCAAATGCATCGTCAATATCCGTTCCGATGTCGGTGTCAAGCAAAATGGGGATGGCCACCCTGCGGGCTTTAGCGTGCTGAGCAAAAAGACGAAGCCCGGGCATAGCCATGATACCCCCCAGCATCAGGGAGGCAAGGAAACAACCATAGCGGCGAATGGTCGGGAGCGAAAAGAACGCAACGAAATTTCCTGGCATCGACGTCTTCCCCATCTTCAGATTGGAATTATTGCGGGTGATCCGCAGCGACAAAAACATCATCATAACCGTTTATTGAAACTTTTCGTCGCGCCATCTGCAAAACGCGCGGGAAAAAATTTGATTGACAACTTCCCCCTGGCCTGTATATTCTTGGTGTTTGATCATGCCCAGCGCACTGGCACATCATCACCATAGCCCTTTTCCGTTTGCAGTATTGTGCCAGTGGGCGGCTGAATAGAACGACCCAAAGTTTTTCAGGAGTTAAACGAAGCCCGCTGGCACAAAACGTCAGCGGGCTTTTTATTTTCAGCAGGCTGCTGAGGAACTCCGCTCTCACGGCGAGGAGAATTGAATGGAACTTAAATTTCAAGACGGACTCATCCCTGCCATCGTTCAGGATGAACGCAGCGGCAAGGTCCTGATGTTAGGTTACATGAACGATGCCGCGTATCAGAAAACCCTTGAGACCGGCTATGTCACATTTTTCAGCCGCAGCCGGCAGAAATTGTGGACAAAGGGGGAGCAGTCCGGGCACAAGCTGGCCGTTCGGGCGGTTCTGGTGGATTGTGATCAGGACGCTCTTCTCATCAAGGCCGAACTGAGCGGCGCCGGATGCTGCCACGAGGGCTACGAATCCTGCTTTTATCGCAAGCTAACACCCGAGGGCATGGAGATTGCCGAGCCTCGGCAATTTGACCCGAACGAAGTGTACAGGGCCAAGGGGTGATCCGCGGTGAAGATGTGGACACTACAGAAGGGGACACGCTGTGCAGGTTATAAAATCAGCAGGACCAGGGAGGCTTTTTGAATGAAATTGAAGCTGGGAATTCCAAAAGGAAGCCTGCAGGAGGCCTCCATCCAACTCTTCAAGCGCGCGGGCTATGACATCATGGTGAATCCGCGCTCCTACTTTCCGCATATCGACGATGAGGAAATTGAGTGCATGCTGATCCGCGCGCAGGAGATGGCGCGCTATGTGGAAGACAAGGTTCTCGATGCAGGGCTGACGGGAAAAGACTGGGTTCTCGAAAATGAGGCCAACGTGATGGAAGTCGCTGACCTGGTTTACGCCAAGCAGACGCTCGGCAAGGTGCGTTGGGTGCTCGCCGTGCCGCAGAATTCGGAGATTCAAAGCGTCAAAGACCTTCAGGGCAAAGTGGTGGCCACCGAACTGGTGCAGGTCACCAAGCGTTATCTTGAAAGGAACGGCGTGAAAGCCAAGGTGGAATTTTCCTGGGGAGCAACCGAAGTGAAGCCGCCGGTGCTGGCCGACGCCATTGTTGAAGTGACCGAGACGGGCTCTTCATTGCGGGCCAACGGCCTCCGCATTGTCGAGACGGTCCTTGAATCCAACACAAAGTTCATCGCCAACCACGAGGCATGGAATGACCCGGAAAAACGCCGCAAAATGGAAACGCTGGTCATGCTCCTCAAGAGCGCAATCGACGCGGCAGGCAAAGTGGGGCTGATGATGAACGTGCGCAGAGAGCATTTACAGGAAGTTCTTCAGGTGTTGCCGGCCCTCAAAAAGCCCACCATCAGCGAGCTGAGCGAGTCGGATTGGGTAGCCGTGAACACAGTGATCGAGGAAAAGACGGTGCGCGAAATCATTCCTCGCCTGAAGGCCGCCAATGCGCAGGGTATTGTGGAATATCCCCTCAATAAAATTGTGATGTGATGATTCCAATTCTCAGAAGCAGCGATTCGAAGGCTCTCACCAGGCTGTTTGAATCCCGGCGCGCCCAGGAGACCTCCGCCGAGCGAACCGCGCGGCGCATTCTGGAAGATGTACGGCGCAGCGGCGATCGCGCCTTGATTCGCCTGACGAAGAAATTCGACGGCGTGGACCTGCGTCGCGAGGGATTCATGGTGAGCCCGGAGGAAATCGAGGAAGCTCGCCGGAAAGTGGGAAAAGATTTCGTGGCGGCGGTGCGGCAGGCTTCCCGAAATATCCGAACCGCGGCGCGCCGCCAGTTGCCGCGCGGATGGATGAACGGAACGAGCGCCGGAGTGAAAGTGGGACAGATCATCCGGCCGCTGGAGCGCGTCGCCTGCTACGTGCCCGGCGGGCGTTTTCCCCTGCCCTCCACGGTCTTCATGAGCGTGATTCCGGCGCAGGAGGCCGGCGTTCGGGAAATCATCGTCACTTCCCCCCGACCCGCCCCGGCAGTGGTCGCCGCTGCCGACCTTCTGGGCGTCAGAAAGATTTTCCGTCTGGGCGGCGCGCAGGCCATTGCGGCATTCGCCTACGGCACGGAAAGCGTCCCGCGCGCGGATAAGATTGTCGGCCCCGGGAACCGCTTCGTGGCGGCTGCCAAGAAGCTGATTTCGGGTGAGTGCGGCATTGATTTTGTGGCCGGCCCCACCGAACTCGTGATTGTCGGCTCCAAGGGGAAGCCCCGATGGATCGCTGCCGATCTGGTGGCACAGGCGGAACACGACCCGGACGCATCGGCGGTGTTCATCACCTCTTCTCCCAAGCTGGCGCTGAAGGTTCAGAAGGCCGTCCAGGAAATTCTCGCTCGCGTGCGCTCATCGATTGCGGAAAGTTCCCTTCTCAGCCAGGGCGCCATCGTGGTGACTCACAAACTCGAAGAGGCTGTGGAATGGGCCAACCGGCTTGCTCCCGAGCACCTGACGCTGCTGGAGGACGCCGCCAGATTACTGGACCGCGTGCATTCGGCGGGGGCGATTTTCCTGGGCAGCTACAGCGCGGTTGCGGCGGGCGATTATGCCTCCGGCGGCAACCACATTCTGCCGACGGCCGGGGCGGCCCGATTGCGCGGCGGCCTGACGGCAGCGGATTTTGTCAAAACAATTTCCGTGCAACGCCTGACGCGCGGCGGCCTGGCGGGCCTCAGAAAATCCATTGTGACATTGGCCGAGACGGAGGGCCTCAAGGCCCACGCTTTTTCGGTCCTTACGAGGTTTGAGCATGATTCGAGCGCGTAAAGCGGTGGAGCGCCTGCAGAAGTATCATCCTCCGCTTGAGGGTCGCGCAGGTTTGCTGCGGCTTGATTTCAATGAAAATACAGTGGGCTGCCCGCCGGCGGTGGTGCGCGCCTTTCGCCGGGCCATCACGCCGGACTGGTGCGCCCGCTATCCGGAGTATGAGGAAGGCAAGGCGATTCTTGCCCGCTACTTCGGCGTCTCCACAGAGGAGATGCTGTTCACCAACGGCGTCGATGATGCCATCAAGCTGATCTGCGACACCTTCGTTGAGCCTGGGGATGTGCTGGCGATTCCCTCCCCCACGTTCCCGATCTATCAGTTCTTCCACGAACTGGCTGGCGGCAGGACCCGACTGATTCACTACGATGAGGATCTGCGCTTTCCGGTCAGGAAGTTTCTGGCTGCAATCGGCCGGCGAGCGCGATGGGTGGCGCTGGCGAATCCTAATAATCCCACCGGCACGTTGATTCCGAAAAGCGACTTGAAGTTGATTCTGGAATCGCTCCCCAACACTCTGGTGCTGGTGGATGAAGCTTATTATGATTTCTCGGGCCTCACCATCCTGCCCTGGATCAGAAAATACCCCAACCTGATGGTGAGTCGGACCTTTTCCAAGGCATTCGGTTTGGCCGGTTTGCGCACTGGGTTTCTCTTCACCAATCCGCGAATTGCGGAAATGATGAAGCGCGCTCACGCCGCTTTTGCCGTAAACGCTGCGGCTCTGGCATGTTCGCTCGAAGCCATTCGCCACGAGGAGCACGTGCGGCGATACGGGAAAATGATCGTGAGGAATCGCGAGCGCTTCTGCAAGAAGCTCGAATCTATGGGCATTCCTTATGCGCCGACGGCCGCGAATTTTGTGCTCACGCGCGTCGGGCCTCGTGCGCATGAAATTGCCATGCGCCTGCGAAAACAGGGCATTTTAGTGCGCGACTGGAGTTACGATCCCCACCTCAAAGGTTACCTGCGCATGACGATTGGAACGCAATCGCAAATGCGACGATTGACCGAAGAGCTTGAACGCCTGCGCCACCTGATGGAGACTCGGGATGGCTCCTCCGCCTGGCGCGATCTGATGACCTATTCTCCCACCGGGTGGTTTGCATGAAGGCCCGCATTGCCAACATACATCGCAAGACCGCTGAGACGGAAATTCACGCCCGGCTGAATCTGGACGGGCACGGCCAGTACGATGTCTCCACGGGCATCCGTTTTCTTGATCATATGCTGGAGCTTTGGACGCGCCACGGTGGGATGGATTTGCGGCTGAAGGCTGCGGGCGATCTGGACGTGGATCAGCATCATACTGTAGAGGACGTGGGATTGGTGCTGGGCGAAGCCGTGCGCCAGGCGCTTGGCGACAAGAAGGGAATCAACCGCGCCGGTTATTTTTTGATGCCGATGGATGAGACGCTGGGCATTGCGGCTGTTGATCTGAGCGGGCGCCCTTACCTGGTGATGAAGGCCCCCCTTCGCGTCCGATACGTGGGAGATCTCCAGGCCGAACTTCTCGAAGATTTCTTTCAGGCATTCGCCTCCGGCGCACGGGCCAATCTCCACCTGAAAATTGCGTATGGCCGCTCCAGCCATCACGTGGTCGAGGCCCTGTTTAAAGCCTTTGCGCGGGCGTTGCGCTATGCCTGTTCGCGGGACGCCAGGCTTAAAAAATTGCTCCCCAGCACGAAAGGATTGTTATGATCGCCGTTCTCGATTACGGCGCCGGCAATGTGGGATCGGTGCTCAAGGCGGTTCAGTACCTGGGCTATTCGGCGGAGCGTGTGGATCGCCCTGAGCTGCTGTCGCGCGCCCCAAAAGTGATTTTCCCGGGGCAGGGCCATTTCGGGTCCATGATGACGGCTCTCCGCGAGCGCTGCTTCCTCGGTGCATTGCGCGAAATATTGCAATCGGGCATCCCCTTCCTCGGCATCTGCCTGGGGTTTCAGGCGCTTTATGAAGCCAGTGATGAAGCGCCGGAAAGCCCGGGGCTGGGCATCTTTTCCGGGCGCGTCGAACGGCTGACCGGCATCTTCAAAGTGCCCCATGTGGGATGGAGCCAGCTTGAGATTGAACAACCGTCGCGCTTGCTCAACGGCGTTGCGCCCGGCAGCTTCGTCTATTACTGCCACTCATATTACTGCCCCGCCACCCCTGAAAGCGCAGCCTTTACGGCGTATGGGCAGCGATTCGTCGCAGCGGCAGAAGCCGGAAATATCTTTGCGGTGCAGTTTCATCCGGAAAAGTCGGGCGATGTGGGATTGAGGATTTTCAGGAATTTTCTCGAGTTGTGAGGTTTTTGGGCTTTGTCCCCGTGCGCGGGATTGAACGAGGGCAAGGTCAAAATCATCAGCAAGCTATGCTGGCAAAACGCATCATTCCTTGCCTGGACTGCAAAGACGGGCGGGTGGTGAAGGGCATCCAATTTGTGAGTCTGCGTGACGCGGGCGATCCCTCGGAACTGGCTGAAATTTACAACCGCGAGGGCGCGGATGAACTGGTGATGCTCGATATTTCGGCTTCGCGGGAAGGCCGCGCCACGCTGATGGATACTGTCCAGAGGGTAGCGCGAAAGCTTTTCATTCCGCTCACCGTCGGCGGTGGCGTGCGGACTGTGGATGATGCTCTGCGGTTGCTTGGCGCCGGGGCGGACAAGGTGGCTGTTAACACCGCCGCGGTCGAAAATCCCGCTCTGGTTGAAGAGCTCGCATCGCGTTTTGGAAGCCAGGCCATTGTGGTGGCCATTGATGCGCGAAGGCAACCAGTTCAGAATTCAGAAGCGCCGGCCCGATGGAACGTCGTCACCTATGGCGGCACTCAAGATACTGGCATCGACGCGTGGGGATGGGCGCAACAGGTCGAAAGCCTGGGCGCGGGTGAGATTCTATTGACCTCGATGGACGCTGACGGTACGAAAGATGGATTTGACTGCGAACTGACGGCTGCCGTTTCGCAGTCGGTGCATATTCCAGTGATCGCTTCAGGCGGCGCTGGCAAGCCTGAGCACTTCGTGGAGGTCTTCCTGCGCGGCGCGGCGGATGCGGCGCTTGCCGCATCCATTTTTCATTTTCAGCAGCATACGATTCGGAGTCTGAAAGAGTATCTCCAGAAGCGAGGCGTGCCGGTGCGCCAGATGACAGATTGCTGAACCAGGCCGCATCGCAGACGCAGCGGGAGTTCGCAATGAAACGAGCAGCGATCATTTTGGCGTGGATTCTCTGCTTTTCAAGTGCATCGATCGTGGCAAGGGCTCAGGCGACAAACGCCAAGCCCAACCGGCTCGTCACGGCCAAAATTGCATATGTGGCCCCGATGCCTGACAACCTTGATCAATGGCTTATTCAAGACCTCCGCGCCTGGGGGCAATATCAGATATCGGGAAATTCTCAGGGTGTGGACCTGGTCATTCGCGCCAAAAAGCCGCAGGAAAAGCACCAGTATGTTCTGCGCGGCGGCATGCCCGTGGAAAAGAAGCAGCGCAAGACGCCGCCTGTGCTCTCCATAACCGTCACGGATTGGGTCACAGGCGAAAAGCTCTGGCAAGCGGATATTCTCGATCAGAGCCCCAAGAAAAACCAGAATCCCACGCCAGGCCCTTCGACAGAAATCTATGCCCGTCATATGGCGCCTGACCAGATTGCGCAGCGCTGCGCCACGCTCCTGCGGCGCTATGTGACCGAGCTGGAGCAGACCAGCGGCAAGTGAATCGTGGTGTTTCCATCCTGCGGAGGCTCTTTTATGAAGGTCGCCATCACCGGTGCGGCAGGTCTTTTCGGCCACGGGCTGGCGCAGGTTTTCCGAAGCGGCCACACCGTTTATCCGCTCACTCGCGCGGACGCGGATATCACACGTGCAGACGAAGTCGAAGCCGTGATGGCCAAGATCAGGCCGGAGGTGGTGATTCACCCCGCCGGAATTCCTGATCTCGATATCTGCGAGGCAGACCCCGCCAAGGCTTACCTGGTGAATGTCCACGGGACACGCTTTGTGGTCGAGGCTGCGCGGCGGATCGGCGCTCGCGTGGCTTATATCTCAACCGACGCTGTCTTTGACGGTCTGAAGCAGACGCCTTACACCGAGTTGGACATCCCGCGCCCGCCCACCGTCTATGGACGCACCAAACTGCGCGGCGAGCGCATTACGTTGAGCTTGCCGGATTCCTGGGTGTTCCGTGTCTCGGTGCTCTTCGGTCCAGGGAAGACGAACTTTATTGAGAAAGGACTGCGCAGGATCGCGGCGGGCGAAACGTACACGGTTGCAGCAGATCAATATGGCACGGCCACCTACACCCTCGATGCGGCGGAAAAAATACGCGAAGTGATCGAGTCGGGGCGTTTCGGAGTCTACCACCTTTGCAATTCGGGCCCCTGCAGCCGTCTTGAGCTTGCCCGTCGAGCCGCGGAACTTGCAGGGCTCGATCCTGTGAAAGTCATCGGCAGGCCTTCAGACCAGATGGGCCGTCGCGCCAAGCGCCTGAAATATGCTGTGATGGAAATGGCCGCTCTGCAGGCAAATGGCTTTTCCCTCCCCCGTCCCTGGCCTGAAGCTTTAAGAGAGTACATTGCCAGCCTGTCGGCAGTTAAACCCAAAGTTCCAGCTTCGCAGCTATGAAATGAGTTGCAGTGCCGGCGTTTTGTCAGCTTTGTCCAGGGTCAGCGAGACGCTGAGGTTACATTTTCGAGGTTTCCAAGGAACAAACCTATTTATTACCGGCGCCGTTGACTTGAATTCGAAATCGATGCCTGGGAGGGGGGCCTTCCTGAATCGTGTAGCCCGAAGGCACCTGGAAAAGCGAGGCAGGGGGCTCGCCCAGCTTGATGTTCGTCAGTTGATAAATGATCTCCCCAAATTGCGGATCGTCACGTTTTGTCAGCACATATTCCTGAAGCGCAGGAGAGTACCAGGCCTCCGATGTAATGGTAATAGGGCGCTCGTTGCCGATTTTCCCGGCGGGGATCACCGTAGTGGTTCGCGTGCCGTCAGCCTCAACCCCTGCAATCATCTGCACGCCGAGCGACTCCTGGCTGACCTGTCCGATCTGCGCCACCGCGCCGCGTCTCATCCCACCGTGGGGAGGAGAGCTTGTTTCACTTGGAAGCTCTCTTTTATAAGCCGTCTTCGTCGCGGGGTTCAGCACATAATTGACGCCCGCGACGGGGTCGTGAATAAAGATGATCTCCGGCGGCTTGCCGGACGAAGACCAGGGGCCAATCATCGAGAGAGTCCGGTCGCGGCGGGTGCGTCCGGCGCTGTCACGATACACCCATGCGGTTTCCTTCCGGTCGATGCGATTGCCGTCGGAAAGAATTCGCACGGTTTCGGTAATCGCCTCTGCGGAATAGGGCGCACCCGTAACAGTCTTGACGTTCCAGCCTCCCCTTGCCTCGATGTATCCAAAAAGGAAGTTACCGGGAGGTGGAGGAGGGGGCAATTCACTCGTCTGAGAAAAACCCTGAATGCACATCCCCATGACGGCGAGCGCTACTGCGATCATCCAGAGCCTCATCTTCCTCATATTTCCTCCTTGGGAATCTTTGAACTTCTCCACAATCTCTTACTGAACAATTCTGATGGCGCGAGCTATTCCGTCCTCACCGAGCAGAATATCCGCCGTCACGTAATTTGCCGCCACTCCGTTGGGAGTTGGCAACCCGATCTCTTCAAGAACGGAATCCGGCAACTTGACCCTGATCACCTGCTCCTCCACAGGCGCAGGGCTACCCTCACCGTAAGGCAAGGGAATAAAACCTTCTTCCATTCCAGCCACATTTCGTAGATTCTCGGAGGCAACGGATTGCCGGTTTTTGGTTTTCCGACGCGCGGAAGCCATGAGCGAACGATCGGCAGGAGCCGATTCCATCTTTTCTGGAGCCTTGACGATTGGCCGGGTTATCGAAACTTGTGGCCGGTTCTGCCGCATCCCCTCCGGCTTCAGCAACAAAAAGACGCTGAGAACCGCCAGCAGCGCGGCAGCTGCCACTGCGCCCAGCACCAGGCGCTGTCTTCGCCGATGCCACTGAACCAGATTCCTTTGCTGCTCGAAGCGGATGCGAAGGGTCTTTTCCACTTCAGGCGGAGCCTGCAAGTCTCCCATCGAGGCGGCAAACTGTCTCAAAACGTGCGTCAGGCGTTCAGCCTCTGCCAACCTCCCCGCACAGAAAGAGCATGCCTCAGCATGATTCATCGCAGCCCTACGGATTTCCTCATCCGCAAGGCAACCTCGCGCGATGTCATCTGCCAACGTGTTAAAGATTCTGCAATCCATCCGAAACACCTCTGCCTCCGAGGGCTTCATGAATTCAGACCTGATGAGACCTTCCGCAGAGCTTTAAGCTTGGTCAGCAACAGGCTGCGAGCTCGATGGAGCCGCGAACGAACGGTTCCTACGGCGCAGGTAAGAAGTTGGGCCGCCTCGGTATAGCTCATTTCCTGAAGCTCGCAAAGCACGACCACTTCGCGATAGATGGCTGGCAGGCTCATCACGGCATCTCGAATCTGGGTTGCCGCTTCCTCTCGGGTCAACTCGCTTAACGGGTCCGCCACAACAGCTTCCGGGCTGTCTGAGGAAATGTGCGAAGCGTCAAAATTATCAGGATCCAGAGACACATATTCTCGCTCCCGCTCGAAATAGCGCAGGACGTGATTGCGTCCGATTCCAAACAGAAAAGCCTGAAGAGAACCCTTCAACGGGTCAAATTGTTCATGATGGCGAATGAGTGTCATAAAAACTTCCTGGGTAACCTCTTCGGCGATCTCCGGGCTTCCCGTCATCTGAAATGCAAACCGGTAGATTCCTTTCTGATGACGGTGATAAATAGCCGTGAAGGCCTCCTCGTCACCGGCTTGCATGCGGCGTAACAGATCGCCGTCACTGCATTCTGCTTGCTCTTTCATAGTTTCATTCGAGGAATATGTTACGCCTGTCGCTTATAATTCAGCGTCGAAAGGAAGAAAGTTCCAAAATTGCGCACGGCGGGAAAATAGGGTTGGCGGAGCTATCCCCTTGCGGGCAGAGGAGCCTGTTTCAGCCGCCAGATTCCCGCTCCATACGGACAAGTTCAGCGGGAATGACGGCAGGCAGAGACGGTCGCTTCCGACCCTCAAGAGCATAGCCTCGGCCACCGGGTTTGTAAGGGGTAATCACTCGTGCGGAAAAAGAACTGAGTTTTGTAGAAACCTGATTTTCGGGATCGCGAGCTGGCTGACAAACAAAAAGCCGCAGATCTCCCTTCGCGTGTCTGCGACTGCCCTTATATCTTCCCTGAAGTTTTATGAGCCTGATTGCTTCAGGTCTTCCTTGGCCTGTTTTTTGGCCAATTTCACTTCCTTCTTCGCATTGACATCCGGCCTGAGTGTATGGATCGCCTTGCCGAGACTCATGCCCGAGCCGACCATGTCAGCCTTCAGTTGGCTGAAGGGAATGCCCAGATTGTGAGCAACGTGAACCGCAGCTACAAACTGGCCCAGATTCTTGAAGCCACTGGCCGCGGCCTGTGCGCTTGTTCCTGCAGGCAACAGCGATTGTAACCGGGAAGAAAGCTGGGTATTCTGGCTCAGCAACTGATCGGGTGTCTTGCTTCCTCCCATCGTTGGGAGGGTTTCATGCCCGCCATTTACGTGCCCAGGTTCGGCAGGGGCACCCACGCCTCCACCCGGCGGTTCCATGCCTCGTCCGCCACCCAGGCCACCTGCATGGCCGTGCTGTGCAAGCGCCGTCAGCACGCCGAAGGAAAACGACATCGTGACCACGGTCAACAAGACCTTGATATGCTTCATGGTGAGATTCCTCCTTAAAATCTGTGCTGTTTGATACATCTGTTTATGAAACGGTTGCTTTATTATATAGGTACTAATTCACAATGTATATATAAAGCCGCAAATAAAACGGGTTACTTTGCTTGCCCAATGGCACGTTTCTCAAGCCAAGCATCTTTATAACCCAAAACACAACCCTTCGGAAGGAGACCGGAAGGGCTCACGTATCACAGTTACCCTTTCACTTGTGGACGAGGCTTGATGAAAGAGATTGCAGATCGAATGCTGCTATGAGAATCAGCGTGCGGCGGACGGTGACTCGGCACGCCCAAAGACAAGGTGGAGACGATCCCAAAGGTCATGCATCAATCGGCCTCGCCGCACATAAGGCGCACAATGGCGTTCGATGGATGCCATGACTTCAGGGTCAGAGAGTTCGCCGGTGATAAAGAGGATGCGACCGATGAGGTTAGGGCGAATTTCGCAAATCTTGGAGACAACTTGATCGGGCGGAAGCTCTGAGGTGCGTAAGTCAAGCAGGATCGCATCGAAACTCTCACGGCCGATCATCGCCAGAGCCTGCTGCCCGCTATAGGCAACTTCTCCCTCGCACTTCAGGGCATCCAGGAGCACATAGATTACATTGCGGATAGAGGACTCGTTCTCAATGACTAAGACCTTGCGGCCCATGAAACCCCTTCCACCCTCAAAGATACACTCCCTAATTGCGGAAAAATACCATCACCCTTGACTTGTAGGTGAGATTACTCTTTGTATACCTGGAAGTCAAGCGATTTTATGCGAGCCAACCCTTTCACTCTTTATGAATCTGGCAGCAGGCAAACCTTCTCTGGCGTGCCCCTGGTCAGGCTGTAATCTTTCCCTGTGGCCTGGCGGCGCTACGCGTTCAGGGTAAAGGAGAAACGTCTTGTTTCGTCGTTCCTTGATTGAAAAAGGCTTGATCGTGGCCGGGAATAATCCGACCGCGAAGAGAAAGAATCTTCTCTCGGTCCCGCTGATACTCCGCCCGGGAGTGGGGGATCATGGTGAGCACCTGGTCGTCGTGGGCGCGTGTCAGGAGCGCGTCACCCGCCACCACAATAGGATCAGCCTCGCTGCGAATAATCAGCGAGGCGTGTCCCGGAACGTGACCCGCGGTGAAGAGGGCCTCAATGCCGTCGGGCAGCGGATGCGTTTCGATCCAGCGGAATTGAGACGGAGACCCGATGTGGCGCACGTTCCACCAGCGCAGGGCTATCTTGCGAAGCTTGCCCATCAAGTCTTCCGATCGCTCATACTCATAGGTTTCCGGATAGTATTTTAACGCCCGCGTCTTCCATCCCACAGGGTCTACAAGATCCGCATAAAGTGCCCGGCACCAATCGTGCGATTGTTGCGTGGCATAGATGACGCTTCCGGGAAACAGATGGTTGTTGGAAACATGATCGAGGTGAAAATGGGTGTTGATGATACAGGGAATGTCACTGGGTTTTAACCCCCGCTCGGCCAGAGCTCCGAGCAACTGGTGGGCGTCATGAGGCATACCTGTATCCACCAGCACAGGCTGACGGCCATTCGTCAGAAGGATGGATGAAGCGCCACGCCAGTTTCCCGCCAGAAGCACATCCACTTTCCATTGAGAACCCGACATAACCGCCGATGCACTTGTCCCAGGAGTTTCAAATGCTCAACTTGAAAACACGACCTTCTGCTCTCGCGGCGCCCGAAGTCTGATGTCTGGAAGAGAGCGCCGGAATGACCAAAGAAACAGGAGGGATCATTCATCTCTGATCGACAGGGATGTACTTCAAATTCGTTGACCCTGTGTACTCAGCCAGTGGCCGGATCAGCTTGTTGTTTGCATACTGTTCCAGAACATGAGCCGTCCAGCCGGAAATGCGGCTCACGGCGAAAACCGGCGTATAGAGTTCCACAGGAATCCCGAGCACGTAATAAGCCGAAGCGGAGTAGAAATCCACGTTGGCGTTAATCTTCTTTTCGCGGATCATAAACTCTTCGACTCGGCGCGAAATTTCAAACCACTTCGTCTCGCCCGTCCGCCGTCCCAACTCTTCCGACATTTTGCGCAGCACGGTCGCGCGAGGGTCTTCCGTATGATAGACGCGGTGACCGAAACCCATCACTTTCTGCTTGCGGGCGAGTAAGTCCTGAACGTAAGGCTCTGCGCGATCCACCGACCCGATTTCCAGGAGCATCCTCATCACCCGCTCATTGGCTCCTCCATGGAGTGGCCCTTTCAGTGTGCCTATTGCCGAAGTGATGGCTGAATGCATATCGGAGAGCGTTGAGGCGGTAACTCGCGCGGCGAAAGTGGAGGCGTTAAAACTGTGGTCTGCGTGTAGGATAAGCGCGACATCAAAACAGCGGGCCTCTTCCGCATTGGGAACCTGGCCTTTGAGCATGTAAAGAAAGTTTGCCGCGTGATTGAGTTTGGGATCAGGGGCAACCGGGGCCTGGCCGTTTCTGACCCTGCTGAAGGCGGCGACCAGGGTGCCGAGCTGCGCCGTTAATCGCATGGCCTTCCGACGATTGGCCTCTTCCGACATCTCTTCGGCTTCAGGATCATAAAGCGACAACGCCGACACCAGCGTTCGCAGGGTCTCCATGGGATGCTGCGGAGGAGGAAGCTTCTTCAGAAGTTCAAGAATCTCGGGCGCCACAGCGCGGTTTTCGCTCAGGTCGTTCTGCAAGCCCTCGAGTTCTGCACGCTTTGGCAACCGTCCGTGCCAGAGCAGATAGACCACCTCTTCAAATGTCGAGTGGGCTGCGAGGTCATGAATGTCGTATCCCCGGTACATCAACTTCCCGCGCTCGCCATCAATTGAGCAGATCGACGACTGAGCAATCACCACGCCTTGAAGCCCCACCTTAACTTCGGCCATGAAAATCTCTCCTCAAAATTTTCTGCTTCTCACAGGTTGCTGAAAAACTTTCGCACTCGGTCATTCCGGAGCGCTTGAGGCATCAAGGAATCTCGCCGACTTTCGATTTGCAGGGTGAGATTCCTCTGCGCCGCTTCCCTGAAGACTGGAATGAAGAAATCACCGGATCATTTTTCAGCGACCTTCCGATCTCGAAGCTCCATGATACATGATGCTTTGCGCGCAAAACAAGAATGCAGATCACGCCACTGGATTCTTCAGAAGCGGCGAAATTTGCCTTCTGCCGCAGCCTCCAGTTATCCTGAATTTTGAAACTGAAATTGCTGGCAAGCCCGACTCATCCCGCGCTGGGTATCCTCATCCTAGCGTCGCTCATTGTCTTTTTCGCACGCCGCTATTTCCGCTCGGCGCGCCATCAGGCCTTTCCAAGCCTCGGATGGATCGGGCTTGCCATTATTCTGATCTCAGAAGCCTTGCTTGTCCTGCGTGTCTATTGGGTGACGATTTACTTCACCCCCCTGGCGTGGACCGGATATCTACTTCTGGCCGATTCGCTGGTGGCAAGCCTTCAGGGAACCTCACGGCTCCGTCGCTCGCCGCGCCGATTCCTGGCGCTTGCAGCATGGTCCGTCCCACTGTGGCTGATTTTCGAAGCGTATAACCTCCGCCTGCGAAACTGGACCTACGTCGGCCTTCCGGCAAATCCCATCCTGCGAGATCTGGGGTATGTCTGGTCGTTTGCCACCATCTGGCCGGCTATTTTTGAGACAGCGGATTTCATCCGCGCGCTCGGCTTGTTCCGCGATCCAGACGATGCACCTTGTCAGGAAATCAGCCGCCGCACCCTATGGATCCTCGCCCTGTGCGGCTTACTTTGTGTCGCAATGCCGGTGTTGCTGCCACCGCATCTTGGCAGCTATCTGTTTGGCCCCGTATGGGCCGGGTTTGCGCTGCTGCTCGATCCTGTCAACTATCATGGGAAAGGAGCTTCACTTCTTCGAGAATGGGAAAAGGGCCGGGCGGCCCTTCTCTCAAGTTTTCTCCTGGCTGGACTTGTCTGCGGATTCTTCTGGGAGTTCTGGAATTACTGGGCAAGGGCCCGCTGGATTTATATTTTCCCGATTCTTCAGGGCTGGAAGATTTTTGAAATGCCTGCACCGGGTTTTCTGGGCTTTCCACCCTTTGCCGTGGAATGCTTTGTGATGTACGAGTTTCTGCGAACCCTCAAGGCGCTGTTCAGCAAAGCCGCTCCCAGCCGGGAACTTGTGCCCGCTTCACGCGAGGAGGCATAGTTGATGCGAAGAAACCTCGCTCGAAATCCCATCCGCCTGTGGAACATATTTTTGACGATCGTGGCGTTCGGGCTGACTATGCCGGCTTCATGGGCAAGGGCTCAGTCTGCCCATGGGGACGAGCCCATGAAAAACCTGGCCTTGGAGGGGATCAACCAGATGATGAACGGCCATTTGGAATCTGCCATCGCCACTTTCCAGAGAGTTCAAAAGGAAGACCCTGCCTCGCCTCTGGGTTATTTGCTCGAAGCCGATGCTACCTGGTGGAAAATCTACTACACGACGGCCAATCTCATCGATCCGGATGTGTTTGACGTCGTTTATGCGGACACCACGCCGGATGATTCACACTTCGAGAATCTCCTAAAAACCACCATCGAGAAGGCCAAGGCTCGTATTCGGGCCAACCAGAATGTGGCGCGCAATTATCTTTATGAGGGGATGGCCTATGCCCTCGAAGCCCGGCTGGAGGGTTTGCGCGCAAAGGACTTGCCCACCGCCCGTGCCGGCAAAAAGATGCGCGCGTTGCTCCTGATCGCTCTCGAGCACGACCCTCATCTTACGGATGCTTACGCCGGCATCGGTCTTTATAATTATTTCGTCGATACACTCCCGACCATTGTCAAAATGCTTCGCTTTCTGATCGGCCTTCCTGGTGGCAGCCGCGAGGAGGGCCTTCAGCAACTCCAGAGAGCCGCTGAGCACGGCGAATATACCCGCGCCGAAGCCCAGTTTTACCTTGCCAAAGACTTTACGCGTCGCAATGAGATGCAGTTCGAAAAATCCCTGCAACTGTTTCAGGAACTCGCCCGCGAATTTCCTGAGAATCCCTTCTGGAAACTGATGGTCGGTAGCGTCGAGATGCGCCTCGGCCAGAGGCAAAGGGGCGAAGAGATGTATCGGCAGGTTCTGGCAGAGACGGCTCACAGCCAACAGATCGTAGGCCAGGCCGTCCATAAGCAGGTCGCGCAAGCGCTGGAAAGGCTACATCCGGGAGAAAAGTTTGAATAGGTATTTGCCCGCTCAGGTCCCAGCCGATGGCTAAACTTCAGCCGAGAGAAGCTGCCTGCTCGTGGGCGTGGTAGGAACTGCGAACTAGGGGGCCGGACTCCACGTGGCGGATTCCGAGCCGCTCCCCCTCTTGCTTGAGCATGGCAAATTCTGCGGGTGTATAAAACCGGGCCACCGGTAATTGCTCGCGGGAGGGACGTAAATATTGCCCAATCGTCACAATGTCCACCCCCACCGACTTCAAGTCTTTCAAGACCTCACAAACTTCTTCAAATGTTTCTCCCAAGCCCACCATCAAGCCAGACTTCGTGGGAATTCCAGGCTCCAATTCACGCGAGCGAGCGAGCAGTCGCATCGAACGCTCGTAGCGGGAGCCCCGCCGAGCCGCCGGATAAAGTCTTGGGACAGTCTCAATATTGTGATTCAGTACATCAGGCTTTGCTTTCAAAACGGTTTCCAGCGCCTCATCGGAGCCTCGAAAGTCGGGAATCAAAACTTCAACCTTTACTTGAGGTATCGTGCGCCGCAAGGCTCCAATGGTAAGCGCAAAAAGCGTGGAACCGCCGTCTTTCAGGTCATCGCGGTCCACGGAGGTGACCACCACATACTTCAGCCCCATCGCCTGCGCCGCCTGGGCTACACGCTCCGGCTCTCCCCAGTCCACTTTCCCATGAGGCAACCCTTTCGGTACCGCGCAAAAGCCGCAGCGGCGCGTGCACTGGTCGCCCAAAATCATGAAGGTGGCCGTGCGATGCCCCCAGCACTCGCCAATGTTCGGGCACCGCGCGCTCTCGCACACCGTATGCAGGCCAAGCCCGCGCATTAATCCTTTTAACTCATAATAGTTTTCCCCGCCGGGAAGGCGCACCCGCAGCCAGTCTGGTCGCGGAAGGCGTGGAATCGAAGGCTGAATTTGAACAAGCTCCAGTCCCATTTTCAATTTATTCTAACTGACATTCAGAAGAAATCACAGTTCAAGACACGCCCGAACTTCGAGGAACGCGCAGTGGCACAGCAACCGATCGTCAGCCTGACGGGCCAGAGCCACTCCGGCACTGTTTTCATATTCCCTTCTCAGCCATCTCGATGGCCTTCAAAACCGCTCGCGCCTTATTTATGGATTCCTCGTACTCAAGGCTTGGGACGGAATCCGCCACAATGCCGGCACCAGCCTGAAGATAGGCTTTGCCGCCCTTGATAACTCCAGTCCGGATCACAATGCAGGCGTTCAGATTCCCTGAAAAATCCAGATAAAGAATTGATCCCCCATAGAGCCCGCGCCGGGTAGGCTCAAGCTCATCGATAATTTCCATGGCCCGCACCTTGGGCGCGCCCGTCAGGGTTCCGGCGGGAAAGCAAGCGGCCAGCGCATCGTAGCTATCCGCATCGGGACGCAAGGTTCCCTGAATCGATGTGACCAGGTGCATTACGTGCGAATACCGCTCTACAAACATGATCTCGCGCGGCTTGACTGTATGGAACTCCGCGACTCGGCCCACGTCATTGCGGCCCAGGTCCACCAGCATGATGTGCTCGGCGCGTTCCTTCTCATCGGCCTTCAGCTCTTCCTCAAACTTTCGGTCCTCCTCCGCAGTCTTGCCGCGCGGGCGCGTGCCTGCAATCGGGCGGTATTCCACCTGACGCCCTGAAACTTTCACCAGCATCTCGGGCGACGAACCTAACACGGTCGTCTCACCGAGACGGAGGAAGTACATATAGGGCGAGGGATTCACCACCCGCAAAGCCCGGTAGATGTCAAAGGGCGGCACGCGTACCGGCACTGTCAGGCGCTGGGAAAGCACCACCTGAAATACATCGCCGGCGCGAATGTATTCCTTCCCGCGTTCCACAATCTCTTCGAATTGCCGCCGGGTCATATTCGATTGGAAGCGCAACGGGCCCTGAGGCCGCGGGAGGCGGGGTAAAACCAAAGGACGATGCAAAGCCCTCTCCAGGCGGTCGAGCCGAGTGAGCGCGTCCCAGTACTTCTCGCGCAAGCCGCCTTTTCCCTGCTCCGTCAGAACGTTGGCAATCAAATAGAGCTGGTGTTGGACATGATCGAAAGCAACAAGGTCAGTAAAATAGAGGAACAGCGCATCCTCCACGTCAACATCGGGCTCAACGCGAGGCGGCAATTTCTCAAGGATGCGGACCGCTTCATAAGCCAGATACCCAACGGCACCTGCTGAAAAAGGCGGCAGTCCCGGAATCCGAATCGGATGGAAAGGCTTTGCAGCTTCGCGCAAGTAGTCAAAAATGCTGCCGGATTCTTCCCTTTGTTCCTTTCCACGCTGCACGATGATGCGCCGGCCGCGAGACGAAATGATCTGAAAGGGATCAACGCCAAAGAAGGTGTATCGCCCGATATGCTCACCGCCTTCGACGCTTTCCAGAAGAAAGCTCCACGAGCTTTTGTTCATTCGGCTCCCATACTGCGGAGCCATCTTCAGGAAAGCCGCGACAGGGCTCAAAAGATCGGCCACCACCGCTCGATAGACGGGCACGACGTTCCCTTGGCGGGCAAGACGTTGAAATTCGGAAAATGATGGAAAGGTTTCCGACATGGTAAAAAAGCCAGAAATCAAATCGTTGAAAGCCCTCGGGGGCTGCAAGGGATGATGTGAAAAGTGACGGAAGTCTTGGCCAAGCAGCCATTATGCCGCAAGCGATCTCGACTTCGTAACTTAATCACTCAGGGCTTATCACTATCTTAAAGTAAGGCTTGAACTTTTGTCGCCGCGCCGACCAAGGGAATCTGGGGGCACCCGGCTGCCAGCATTCTCTCGTCTTTCACTACAAAGGGCACTGTGGATTTTGGGCCGCAATCGATGCCAGATTCTCAAATTCCGGCTTTCAGAAGGGGTCTCATTCCAAATCCGGGTGATCGAATCCCTGGCGGACTGCCTGTTCCATGAGTGCGCGGGGGGCTGATTCACCGGTCCAGATTTCGAACTGACGGGCGCCCTGATCCACCAGCATCTCCAACCCTGAGATGGTCGTCAATCCCCGGCTTCGAGCTTCCGAAAGCAGGCGGGTCTCCATCGGGTAATAGACCATATCGAACACCACCCGCACCCTCAGCCGCGCCAAGTCAATGGGAACAGCGTCGGTATTGGGGGCCATGCCGATGGGCGTGGCATTAATTACCGCATCCACGTCCAGCCCTTCCGCCGCTCCCCATGGCACCACCTCTGCCGAGACTTCGCGGGCCAGCCGCCGCGCCACAGCATCCCGGCGAGCCGCGATAAAGACTCCTGCGCCTTCGCCTCGCAAAGCGAAGGCCGCTGAACGCGCCGCGCCCCCTGCGCCCAGAATCAGAATGCGGCTTCCGGTGAGTCGCAGTCGCTTGGTGAGCACTTCCACCACCGCCGCCGCGTCCGTGTTCCAACCCATCCACTTGCCGCGCTGCACGGCCACCGTGTTGCAAGCGCCGATCTGTTGCGCCATCGGATCGATCCAGTCCAGCTCACGAATGATGGCGCGCTTGTAAGGCATGGTGACGCTGAAACCTGAAAATCCCAGTGCCCGCGCAAACTTCAGGAAATCGGGCAATCGGCTTGTCTCGCAAGGCAGGTAAACTGCATTGACTCGCTTGGCATTGAAGGCAGCGTTTTGCATCGAGGGCGAAAGCGAAACAGAAGCACGCGAACCGACAATCCCGTAAAGCGTTGTGCGATGGTCGAGATGGTCCACACGATAGATGGATCGCATCGCTGAAACTGGCAGTTGCCCTGAGGCCACGGCGGAGTGGCTGCCGGGCGAGGCGTAGGTAAATGCACCCCCCCACTGCAAGCCCAGCACCCGGGAAGGAATTCCGGCCGGCCCCATTCCCAGCATGACGAGTTTGGGATTTCCGGTATGATGAGCTTTGAGAAACTTCTGGATTTTCAGATTGTCGGCAAGCGTGTGGACTTGCCCGGCGATCTTGACCACATGAACCGGCAATCGCTTCATCCGGCGATAAACGTCACCGAGCGAGGGCATATGGCGATAATCGTGATAGGAAGCAATGATCTTCGCGGACTTAAAACGTCGGATCAGCGCAAGACCGGCCCGGTCAACCGATTCCATCTCAAGGTCCACCCAGTGGCAGCCGGCGCGCACAGCAGCCTCCAGCAACTGCGCCTGCTCCTCGATGGAGCCTTTAAAAAGCCCCCCAGCTTCCACACGGCGGCAGGTGGCGATGCTCTGTGGAGAGCGCAACCGGAAGAGCATTTGATGAAGCTGAGTTTCGAGTTCTGCAAAGTTCTGGAGGTAGTCCAGCCTCCACTCGATTCCCACCTGCGAAGTGCTCACCTTGGCAGCCTGTTCCTCCATGGCGCTGAGCGTGGGCGCCGCAATGGTTACAAAAAGGCGAGGTTGAGCTTGCTTGGCCACGTTTTCTCCCTATCCAGTACCTGCCTGGTTGTCAGGCTTATCCGAGTCTGTCAATATATGTTCTTTAAAATGAAAAAGGCAAGAACTTTACTGCGACTCGTTTACCGCAGCTCCCACAAAATCTTCCGGTTTACGCTTCCATCCCCAGAATGAATTATCGCCTCATTTTAATCAGCTTCTGCATTGCCATCTTCCCTGTCGCGGCGTCTGGAAATTCGATAGACCACCAACCCACCCAGCCTCAGATCCATTGGAAGGATTATCAGGATGAAGCGGTAAGCCTGCTTCAGGATTACATCCGGATTGACACAGCGAATCCGCCTGGAAATGAACTGGCCGCGGCCGACTTCTTTCACCGCCTTTTTGCCGCCGCCGGTATTCCCAACAGGATTTACGTCTTCGCTCCCGGCCGGGCCGATTTTTATGCCGTACTTAAGGGCGACGGTACGCGGCGCCCCTTGATTCTGCTGAATCACATGGATGTGGTTCGGGCTGACGAAGGCGGCTGGAAGGCTCCGCCTTTTTCCGGTGCCATCGTGAATGGAAATCTTTACGGCCGCGGCGCCATTGACATGAAAGACGAAGGCTTACTTCAGGCGATGGTGTTGCTCATCGCTGCCCGCCAGCATCTTCACTTCAGGCGCGATCTGGTTTTTTTGGCGACTGCGGATGAGGAGGTGGACGATCAGGGCAGCGCCTGGCTTCTGGACCACCACCCGGAGCTGATTGCGGGTGCGGAATATTTAATTACGGAAGGGGGCTCCAATTTGAGATACGCTGGTCACGGGACCATCTACGGGGTGGGCGTCGCGGAAAAGGCTCCACTCTGGATTCGCCTTACGGCGCGTGGGCGCGGAGGGCACGGCTCCATTCCTCTCATGAATTCTGCGCCGAACCAGCTGGTTCGAGCTTTGAATCGCGTCGTCAACTGGGAACCGCCGGTGCGATTGATTCCCGCGGTGGAGGAATACTTTCACAACATTGCGCGGCTGGAGCAGGAACCGCTGGCGAGCGAATTCCGCAGAATTCAGAAGTCCATTCGGAATCCCGACTTCGTACAACAACTCACGGCGAATGAGCGCTTCAATTACCAGATTCGCGATACCATCTCACTCACCATGCTGCACGCCGGCGAACAGGTCAACGTGATTCCCGGTAAAGCTACCGCACAATTGGATGCCCGCCTTCTGCCCGGCGAAACACCTCAGCAATTTATCGACGAACTACGGAGCGTCATCGGCAACGACCAGATCAACGTTCAGCCGATCGGCCCTTTCCGTACCCCCAACTCCTCGCCCACTCATACTCGACTTTACCGAATTATTAAACAAGTGGTTCGTCAAAACGACCCGCATGCGCTGGTCACACCGGTGCTCAATAGCGGCTACACGGAAAGCCAGATGTATCGGCTGCATGGAATCATCTGCTATGGTTTCTCTCCCGTGGTCGTGACGCCGGAAGTGGAGGCGACTGAACACGCCGCCAATGAGCATGTACCGGTCAATCAAATCCGCAGCGGCGTCAAGATGTTATTTGAGGTTGTCACGCGGGCTGCCAATGAGTAGTCTAAGGCACTGAAGCATGAGATGCGTGGTTGTTGAAAAACGATTCTGAGCAATGCTATTCCGACCTAGTTGCTGAAAAACGTGTCGAGGCGGGTTTATCCCGCCATCGACGCCTTGATAACATTGAATTTCAGACGACATCAAGTCGCCGCTACCACCCATATTCGGGGTCTTTCAGCAACCTGCAAGAGCGAAGCGATGAGGATTTCCTGCTACCTGCCCATACGAACTTCGCGCGGCAGGCCTCCCTCGTAATGAGAGGCTGCCAACGTTTTTCAGTAATCGGTCCATGAGGTCTTAAAGCCCGCATGGTGAAACGGGAATTTCCCCAACAGCCCATTCTTTGCGTCGGCGCTGTGGTGATTCGCGGAGACTCAGTTCTTCTCATTCGCCGCGGCAAGGCTCCCCAAAAGGGTGAATGGACCCTCCCTGGAGGAATGGTCGAACTGGGGGAAAGTGTGCATGCCGCTGTGCGACGGGAGGTCTTGGAGGAAACCGGGCTTCAAGTCGAGCCTCAGAGTCTGGCCGCCATTTTCGAGCGTATCATTCGACGCAAGAGCCGGGTGCAATATCACTACATCGTCCTTGACTATTTGTGCCAGCTCAAAGGCGGGAAGCTTCGAGGCGCTTCGGATGTTACCGCGGCGCGATGGGTGTCACAGGCGGATTTGAAACGGTTTCACCTGAGGCGGCAAGCCAGCCAAGTGATTCAAAAAGTGTTTAATAGCATAAAAAGCTGAAGTAATACTCTCATTTTATAGGCCCTGGTCATGCGAAGCTTGAGGATTATGTCCCTTATTATCGCCGTTTTCAGTTCTTACATAATCTCAGCCACTTTCGGCCAGTCAATAAAGCCTAATGATCTGAATTTTCAAGAAATTGCACCTAGAATCCTCGAGCAACGGTTAAAGAGCGCGCCCCGTAATAATGAGGAGCGTGCCAAGACGCTTCGAGCGATGTTTCGAGCAGCAGGTTGTGGAAGCACGGATTTGGCAGAGCAATTGGTACATAAGGGCAAACCTCCAAACATCATTTGCAAGCTGCCCGGCGAGACTTCAGGATTGATCATCGTGGGGGCTCATCTGGATCATGTGCGGCGAGGCGATGGAATTGTAGATGACTGGAGCGGCACCTCCCTGTTGCCGAGTCTCTATCAAAGTCTTCGCCCGCAATCTCGCCGGCACACCTTTCTATTCATCGGTTTCACTGAGGAAGAAAAGGGGCGGCGAGGCTCCAAGTTCTACGTCAAAACACTTGCTTCCGGTTTCGTCCGCCGCATCCGCGCCATGGTGAATCTGGAATGCCTGGGGATGAATCCGCCGGAAGTCTGGGCAGATCATGCGGCCCCGGCTTTGCTGGCCGCTTTGGATCGTGTGGCGCAAGCCATGGGGACTTATTTTCCGCGTGTGGATCTGGAGCGAGTGGGATATGACGATGCCGTCTCCTTCCGGCATCGCAACGTGCCCACAATCACGATTCATTCCCTCTCGCAGGATAAGCTCCGCGTGCTCCACAGCCCGCAAGACAATCTCTCGGCTGAGCACCTGAATGACTACGATGATAGCTTCCGGCTGATTGCTGCATATCTGGCTTATCTGGATCGGGTCTTACCCTGACAAGCCGGAGAGATTCTGCTTGACATTTGGAATCGATTCACATAGAGATTTAGATTGTCTATACAACCATTGATCCCGCTTCTTTCATTGCATCGCTGATCGGCAGGGAGCATCCCCATGGTTTCAATTTCTGTCAATCGTCACAGCCGGGTTCCCCTCTATTATCAGATCCAGCAAAGCCTGTTGAAGCAAATCACTACCGGAAGGCTCAAAACCGGCGATCTTCTACCTTCAGAGCAGGAGATTTCGGCTCGCCTGGGGATCAGCCGCATGACGGCCCGGCAGGCGCTCAAATCGCTTTGTCATCTGGGCCTCACCTACAGCCGGCGCGGTAAGGGAACTTTCGTTTCCGGTATCAAGCTGGAGAAGAACTTTCGCCAGGTGCAATCGTTTACAGAGGAGATGAAGGCACGCGGTTTAAAGCCTGAGGCGCGCATGCTTTCTTTCCAAACCATTCCAGCGCGCGGTGATATTGCCGAGGCACTCAAACTTCCAGTCGGTGAGCCGGTGGTGAGCCTCAGGAGATTGCGGCTGGCGGATTCATGGCCTATGGGCATTGAGTGCAGCCACCTGCCGGCGCGGATTTGCCCGGACATCCTGCAAGTTTTCAATCCGAGCAAATCCCTCTACCAAACGCTTTGGAAGCGATACGGAATTCTAATGGCGGTTGCGGAAGAAGTGGTTGAAGTGGGTCAAGCCAACGCTGAAGAAGCGCGACTGCTACGTACACGTCCGGGCAGCCCCGTCTTCCAATTCACCCGAACTTCCTATTTGCAGGATGGGCATCCGGTGGAATATGTGAAGTCGATCTATCGCGGCGACCGCTATAAGATTGTCACGCGGCTCACCCGTCTCAATCGCGACTTCGGGATGGGAATGGTCAGGAAATCCTGATTTTCTAACAGCGCTGATGAGGAGAATCGAATGTCAGCTGAACATTATCTTGCCCGCATTGAAGAGATCCTTCAGACCATCCGGCACACACAGAAAGGGAAGATCGAACAGGCGGGCGAAATCTTTGCCCGATCCATCCGCGCAGGAGGCTGCGTTTACCTGTTCGGGAGCGGCCATTCCGTCCTCCCAGTGCTCGATATCTTTCCACGTTATGGCAGCTTTGTGGGGTTCCTGCCCATCTATGACCCCCGTCTGATGTGGTTCAACGTGGTCGGCCCGGGGGGCGCTCGTGAGCTGCTCTGGCTGGAACGACAGGAAGGCTACATCCGGAATGTTCTCCTGAGCTACAGGCTCGAGCCGCGCGATTCCGTCCTGATTTTTTCGCATGGAGGCCTGAATGCCGCTCCCGTCGAGATGGCGCTTGAGGCTCGGAAGAAGGGGCTGACCGTAGTTTCGGTTTCTTCACTCGAGAACCACCGTCACGCTCGCGCCACACATTCCAGCGGCAAAAAGCTCGCGGACGCCTCCGATATTGCAATTGACAATTGCGTACCGCCAGAGGACGCCTTGGTTGCCATGGAGGGAGTGCCGGAAAAATTTGCCGCTGGATCGACCGTGGCCGCCGTTTCCATCGCTATGGCGCTGGTGGCGGAGGTAGGCTCGCGGCTGGTGCGAGATGGAGCGAAGCCTCCAACATTCGTATCACCCAACGTGGGCTTGCCGCCTGACCATAATGAGCAGGTTTTCCGGGCCTACAAGCAATTTGCAACGAACCACGGGGGATAGTAGGCGAACATCCTATTTGCCTTTGCCCACAGAGGGCACCAAGGAGTCTTCTCCGCGCCCGCTCGGGCACGTGATTCCCATATTTCGAACACCCGCTCCTGACGGGGTTGGCAGTGATTCATCTTAAGAGTATGGATGTGCCTTCCTCCGTGGTCTCCTGCCCGCTGTGGTAAGAACCTCTCCTGCCCTGCGCAGAGCGCGCTGCCAGCCACGGGAGAATGAGAAGTTCAGGACACAAGGAGTACCACATCAAGACTGAGGATTCCGCAATGTATCACTCTCGGATTGCCTGCATCGTAACGTTCTTTCTGCTGAGCGCAACACTGATCGGTATACCCAGGCCCGCATTCGCCACAGACCCATCCTCTGACTTCTTTCCCGTCGCCGTCTGGTATGGTGGTGGCAAGGCGCGAGCCCCGATGCTTGAGGCGGTGGATGCCACAAGCGCCGAGCGCTGGGGCAAGGACCTGAACCAGATCAAAGCCCTGGGATTCAACACCATCAAGTGTTGGGTGGATTGGGCCACCGCTGAACCGAAGCTTGGCGTCTTCGACTTCAAAAACCTCAATCTTTTGATGAAGCTCGCCCAGGAACGCCATCTGCGCGTAATCGTGCAAATCTACACCGATTCGGCCCCGGATTGGGTAGGGTTGCTCTTCCCCGACGCGCAATTTGTGGACCGCAGCGGCGCGGTGATTCGCTCGCAGGCCGCGCCCGGATATTGCATTGATGATCCGGCTCTGCGAGCGGAGATCGTGAAATTCCTCCAAGCGCTCGCACGCGACGCCAACCAATTCCCCGCCCTTTATGGCTGGGACGTCTGGAGCGAACCTCACGTGGTGAACTGGGCCGATCTCTCCTATCTGAAAGATCCTGAGTTCTGTTACTGTCGCTACAGTCAGCAACGTTTTCGTGCCTGGCTTCAGGCCAAATACAAGACGCTTGCCGCGTTGAATTCCGCCTGGTACCGGCGCTTCGCGAGCTGGGATCAGGTTGAGCCGCCGCGCTTTTCGACCATCCTGTCTTACACCGATTATCTCGATTGGAGAGCGTTTATTGATGATAAACTTGCCGGTGACTTAGGAACGCGCGTCGAGGCCATTCGCAGTGCCGATCATGCGCACCCCATCACCAGCCATGCCGCCGTACCTGGACTTTTTACTTCGCCTGCGGACGGTTATGGTGAGCCGGATGACTGGAAAATGTCGCAGGCGGCGGATTTCTTCGGAACTTCGCTTTATCCCAAGCATTCGGAATCCAGGCGCCCGTGGCCCTATTGGATGCTGGCAGTGGGACTGGATTTCACCCGCTCGGCGGGCCACAGCTTTGGAAAAGGGTTCTGGATTGGTGAGCTTCAGGCGGGGCAAGGCGTCACTGGCATGCGCATTGCCACCCCGGTGACGGCGCACGATGAAGAATATTGGATGTGGCAAGTCGTTTCGCACGGCGCACGCGAGATTGCGATTTACGCTTACTACCCTATGAGTTCCGGCTACGAATCCGGCGGCTACGGTCTTGTTCATCTTGACGGCACGCTGACGGACCGCGCGCGGGCGGCGGGATCGGTCGCGCAGTTGATTGAGCGGAATGCACAGGAAATCAACCAGGCACGCCCCGCGCCCGCGCAAGTGGCGATCTTCTACGATCGTCTTTCCTATATGGTGGGCGGTTCTCAGCCTTCGCTCTCAAAGCTCGGCAACGCCGAGCGCGACTCACTGATGGGCACCTACCGCGCCTTCTTGGAAGACCAGATTCCGGTGGACTTCGTCAGCCCGGCTGACGTGGATCACGGCAGGCTGAGCCAATATAAGATTCTTTTTTTGCCTTTCCCGGTCATGCTCTCGAAGAACGTAGCGGAAGGACTGAAGCGCTACGTGGCGGCGGGCGGAACGGCGGTGGCCGAAGCGCGACTCGCCTGGAATAATGCCCAAGGCCATGCCAGCCCCGTCATTCCGGGTTTTGGACTGGATCAGGTCTTTGGTGCGCGCGAGCTGATGATTCAGCCGGTTGCTGAGTCCCAATTGCAAGTCGACTCTTCGCTTCCAGACTTTGAAGCCGCGGAGCTTGTGGCTGGCGCGGCTTTTGAGGAAGACCTGCAACCTCTTCCAGGCGCGCGTGTTCTCGCGCGATTTGCGGATCACCAGCCCGCCATCGTCGAAAATCATTACGGCCAGGGCAGAGCGATTCTGATCGGATCATTCCCCGCTCTTGCCTACCAGCGCCAGCACGCGCCCTCAACGAAAAAACTCTTTCTTTCACTGGCCCATGCTGCCGGAGTGACCCGAGAAGTTGCGGTCTCAGGAACAGGAACTTCAGAAATTGAAGTGCGGCGTCTTGAAAGTAACGAGGCACTGATTGTTTTCGTCTTTAATCATGCAGAACAGCGCGCCAACGCTGGCATTTCCATCCGCTTGCCGTGGCGAGTGAGGAGCGCGCGTGATTGGATGACTGACCACGCCGTACCCTTTGTCCAGAGGGATGAAGAAGCAATTCTGCACGAATCCATACCCCCAAACGGCCTCCGGGTGGTGGAACTGACGAAGTCGAGGTAACATCGGTCTTGTTTTCTAATGTCATGAAGGAGGGTGCCATGAAAATTCTGAAAATAGGAGCTATCGTTCTGTTATCCGTAGTCTCGGGTCTGGCCAGCCAGAGTGGAAATTATCATCTTCTACGCGAAGTTCCCATCGCGCCGAAAGGCGGTTGGGACTATATTGCCGTCGATCCCTCAGCCCGACGCGTCTATATTTCACATGGCATGGAAGTGGATGTGGTCGATGCGGATTCTTATTCTCTGGTCGGCAAGATTGCTCCGACCCCTGGAGTTCACGGCATTGCATTGGCCGAAGACCTCGGGCGCGGTTTCATCAGTGATGGCAGGGCTTCCACGATCACGGTTTTTGACTTAAAAACTCTTAAGACCCTCGCCGTGGTCCACTCAACAGGCGAAGATCCGGATGCCATCGTGTACGATCCCGTCACGCAGCGGGTGTTCGCCTTCAACGGGCACAGCGGTACAGCGACCGTGCTCGACGCCAGGAGCACAAAAGTTCTTGGCACCATCCAACTCGGAGGCGACCCTGAATTCGCGGTGGCGGATGGGAAGGGATTCATCTTCAACAATCTTGAGGATAAGAGCCTGTTGCTGAAGATCAACGCTCGCAGTTTGCAGACGGTCGCCCGCTGGCCGCTTGCGCCATGCCAGAGCCCTTCCGGCCTCGCCATGGACCGTGAAAACCGGCGTCTATTTTCCGGTTGCCGAAACCAGGTGATGGTGGCTGTGAATGCCGACACAGGCCATGTCATTACTTCCCTACCCATCGGCGCCCATGTGGATTCGACAAAATTCGATCCGGCCACACACCTGGTCTTTGACTCAAACGGCGATGGCACTCTCACCGTCATCCATGAAGACTCACCCAACCGATATCACATCGTCCAGACGGTCAAAACCGTTCCCGGGGCGCGAACCAGCGCGGTTGACCTCAAAACCCATCATGTATTTCTCACCACCGGCATCAACGGAAAATTCACCGTGCTGGTGGTTGGCCAATGACCGTCAAAGCCGGATACGCGCTGGTCGCCGACGTTGGCGGCACCAAGATCGCCGCCGCACGCGTAAGCCCAAGAGGTGAAATCACCCATTCCATTCAAGCTCCTACTCCGGCTGAGGGTGGTGAATCCATCGTTCAAGTATTACTTCAAGTTTTGGATGGCTTGCCGCAAACGGGTGTCCAAGCCATTGGGGTGGATGTGCCCGGGTTGGCATATCCTCAGGGAAAAGTTTGGGCGCCTAATCTTCAGGGCTGGGAAGATATGCCGCTTGGCACGAAATTAAAGAAACACTTTAAACTTCCGATTTTCGTTGAAAGCGACCGCAACGCGTTTGTGACTGGGGAGGCTTGGAAGGGAGCCGCCAAGGGTTGCCAGGATGTAGTTTTCCTGGCGGTGGGCACAGGCATTGGAGCCGGGATCATCTCGGGCGGGCGGTTGCTGCGCGGCTATCGCGAACTGGCCGGATGCGCGGGATGGCTCGCAGTGCGAGATTCATTCCTGCCTGAATATGAAGCCGTCGGCTGCCTTGAAGCTCATGCCGCAGGCCCGGCAATCACCCGTCGCGCCCGCAAGATCCTCAAGCAATCCATGAATGCATCTGAAGTCGCGCGTGTCGCTCGCGAAGGAAACCAGGAGGCGGAAAAAATTCTGCGCGATGCGGGCCATTATCTGGGCCTGGCGCTGGCCAATCTAGTGAGTCTGTTGAATCCGGAGATGATCGTGATTGGCGGGGGGGTGGCGGAAGCCGGAGAGCTGTTGCTCGCGCCAGCGCGCGAAACCATGAAGCGCTGGGCGCAGCCGTTGGCTGCCCGCCAGGTGAGGATTGCCCACAGCAAGCTGGGTGGCCAGGCGCCTTTGCTCGGCATGACGAAACTGGTCTTCACAAAACATCTATCGCGGTAGCGCTACCTTTTTAGCGGGTTGCCGAAAAAACCCAGTCCTGCCTGTCAATCTGAGGAGCCGAAGGTGACGCGGGGCGGAGTGAAGGAGGAATCTCAAGGAATTCACCACAGAGAACACGGAGGTCTTCTTTCCGTGTCCTCTGTGCCCTCTGTGGCGAGAGGTAAGAAAACGCTCACCGCCATTGAGGCGGCGTAATCAAGAAATATCTGTGTCCATGTCCGTGTATGCATCGTACCGCTTTGCTCATCACCGTGAATGCGTGCATGTTCGTCTTCGGCATGATCCTGCTCTTAATGGGCTCTCTACTGCCCACAATGCGAGTGAGCCAGGGGCAGGCTGGGGCCCTGGGTGCTTTTCCGCTGGCCGGAATCCTGATCGCCACGCTGGCGGTCGGACCTTTTCTGGACAAGGCCGGCGCGAAGTCGGCGCTGGGCGCCGCGCTGGCTCTGATTGCTGTGGCGCTTGCGGTGATGCCAACACTTGGCAGCTATCACTCCCTCATCGTGGCAGCTCTTGCATACGGGTTGGGCGGAGGGATCCTGAACACTGCTACCAACGCGCTGGTGGCGGAATTGAACACCGCCGGGAGAGCTTCCGCTCTGAACCTGCTTGGATTCTTCTTCAGCCTGGGCGCTGTGACGGCTCCTCTCCTGATGTCCTCGCTTGGCGCCGCACGCTCGCCAGGAATGGTTCTTCGCGTTCTTGCCCTCCTGAGCGGCGTCCTTCTGATCCTGGTGCTCGCACTTCATTTCCCCGCCCCTCAACGGGCCCGGGCTTCTCTGGGCAGTTTGCTTCGAGTGTGGCGCGAGCCCATGGTCTGGCTCTTTGCGGCGTTTCTCTTTTTCGAGTCCGGCAACGAAAATTGCATGTTTGTCTGGGCCGGAAAGATTGCCGCGGATTTTTTAAAGACTACCGCCCAACGCGCCGAACTTGTGCTTCTCGGGTTGAGCATCGCCTTAGGCGTCGGACGGTTGCTGGCTCTTTTATGGCTCAAACTTCTGGGCAGCCGGATAACGCTCTGGCTTTCCTGCGCCGCTGTAGTTATGGGCGCGGCCATGGTTTGGGATCGCCCCACCTATGCGGGGATAGTGGGAGGATTTGCCACCATCGGCTTCGGCCTCTCCGCAATTTACCCCACGGCACTGGGGCTTGCCGGAGATCGATTTCCGAAAGAGACAGGGACAGTGTTTGGAGCTATCATGACCGTCGGAACGCTGGGCGGGGTGGCAGGCCCGGCGCTGGGCGGACTGGCCGCGGATTCAACCCCCCTGAAAGTGCTCGTGATACCTATCGCGGCAGGTACGGCCGTTGCAGCCCTTACGACGGCGGTCACCGGTGTCACACAAAAGTTCTGAAATAGTCGGCGCGCCGACAAAATTTAAAGCTTTACTTTAAGGAATTCATCTCCGAACAATTCGCATCCGTTGCGGTCGGGAGAATCGAATGGAGCCTCGAAACCGGCGAAGCTTTTTAAAAGACCTCGGATTGGGAACGACGGCTTTTTCCATAGCCGGTGAGCAAGAGAAGTCCATGCCGGGCAGGCCAACCGTCGGAGGCGAGGAAACCGCGATATCCTCCACGCTGATGACCATTGCTGCGCATCCGGGTGACGCTTTCTTTGCGATGGGTGCGCCGGTAGCCAATCAGATTCACCATGGAGGTCACGGCGTCTTCGTCAGCCTGTCGCTCGGAGAAAAAGGCTCCGCCACTATTCCGCCTGGTGAATACGGTGCTCTTCAACGCGAGGCGACGGTCCGCGCAGCCCAGATGCTGGGCGCCCAAGCCGAATTCCTCGCCTATCCTGACGGGCAGATTCCCATTAACGATGAAGCCAGCCTCGCCGTTTGCGACATGATTCGGGAATACCAGCCCGCAATTGTGGTGACTCACTGGCGCGGGAGCTGGCACAAAGATCATCGCGCCTGCTATGAAATTGTCGACCGCGCGATCTTCTACGCCTCACTCCCGGCCTTCACGCGCAAGCAGCCGGCCCATCGCGTGAAGAAACTGTTTTTCGCTGAAAACTGGGAGGATGCAGAAGACTTTCGCCCCGACACCTACCTCGACATCAGCGCGGTGTTTGAACGCTGGACTGAAGCCTGCGCCGTCTTTCCTATGTGGCGTGGAGAAAATGGCTTCCGGTATGACGATTATTACCGCAGTCTCGCACGGGCCAACGGCTGCATCGGCAATTTCGAATATGCCGCGGCGCTGATGTCGCCAGCGGAACAGCTCATGCGGCGCGTTCCCTCGCTCTAAAAGATGGTTGGGGGAGTGCTGAAAGTCAGGGTTGTTGAAATCTCGGAGGGTCTGTTATGAACCTGGTCCACCGCTGGATGTGCCGCTCAGCCCGCTGGCGGAGGAAGCTTGAAGAGCAGGTGCTGCCCTGGGTTTTAGGCGATGTCGAACTCGGACCGGACGTGCTTGAAGTCGGGCCGGGGCCGGGGTTGACCACCGAACTGCTGTTGCCACTCGTCGAACGATTGACCGCGATCGAAATTGACCGACGGCTGGCCGAATCGCTGGCGGCGCGTCTGCACGGCACTCCCGTAAGAGTGATTCGCGGCGATGCCACCGCCATGCCCTTTGGAAGCGCCCAGTTCACCGGGGCGGTATCCTTCACCATGCTGCATCACGTGCCTTCGCCCGCGCTGCAGGACCAGTTGCTTCGGGAGGTGCGGCGAGTACTGAAACCCGGCGGCATCTTGGCTGGCATCGACAGCCGCCAGCGCCTGAGCATGCGGCTGTTTCATATCCACGACACACTCGTTCCGGTTGATCCTCGGACTTTCGGCGCGCGGCTCGAAGCCGTAGGCTTTGAGAACGTCCGGGTGGAAACGGACGCGACGGCCTTCCGATTTCGCGCGCAATGCCCGAAAAACCATTTCGACTCCTGAGGCCCGATCTTAACCTTCACTTCATGTCTTACTTGAAATGTCGGAACACCGACATTTGCCGGCGGGCGGCGCTTGCCTGACGCGATCTATTTAAACTTTGCCTCCACCGCCCGGCGCGTAGCTTCAAGCATCTCCTCAAGCGATTCCCTGGGCACACTGCTGACGAACGGTTCGATCAGCCAGCCCAGCCCCGTGGGGATATCGCGGGTGAGCGAGATCGACTCGCACTGCACATAAACGCCGTCATCGCTCTCTTGAAACCGCCAATAGCTGTTGATCCGCCACAGGAATCCGCCGTCGTGCCCCACGGGCATCAGATGCTCACCCGGCTCGCCCGCCTCGCGCACTTCCTGAATCCGTGTTGAATAAGAGCGGCTGAACTCATGGGTGTGGTCGAGCCGCTTGTATTCAACATCATGCTCGGTATCGAGCGTCACGGTGACAAGCTTCTTTTCCTGAAATCTCAAGTAAACCTTGAAGTGATGATCCCTCCGACTTTCCAGCCGCGACCGGATCACTTCCGGACGGTAATAATCCTGATGATGGTTATAGTCCTGAACAACGCTGAGCACTTCTTGCAGGGTTGCACCTGAGATGAACACCATTCCAAGCCAGTGATGGATCAGGCCACCGGGCGCTTCAAGAGGCCGACTCTCGGAGTCAAGCGCTGTGAGTTTCGTGATGAAGACCGCACCTTGCTTCAAGGAATCCATCATCCGGCTACGGTCCGACGCGGAGAGCTTGTCAAAGTAGAGAAACGTGGCAGGGTCGTTCTCTTCCTTCGCAATGCGCAACTCGGCGGTTTTGACGTAGCGTTCAAAGCCAGCCAAAGTATCGGGCTTGAGGTCGGCAGTCAGAATCCTGATGGCCGGCGCAGCCGCAATCCCCAGCATAAGAACGAGCAGAATGGATTTCATCCTTGGGTGGCGAATCGTCCTCAGGTACGGACGCGCAGCAGGAGATAAGCTCCGCCGATACCGAACAGGATATCCGGCGACCAGGCGGCGACGGCGGGCGGAAGCTGGTTCAGATTCCCCATGGCCTGGAACAGGCTCGATGTGGACCAGAAGGCAATGGCAATTCCAAGGCTGAGCGCGATTCCCGAGAGAGCTCCTTTCCGGCCCACCGTGAAGGCAAACGGCACGCCAATCAAGGTGACAACCAGCGCCACCAGAGGATAGGAGAACTTGCGATAGAACTGCACCGTCAAACGCACCACATCAAATCCGCTTTGGCGCAGATCCTCGATGTAATGGCGCAATTCCCACACACTCATCTGCTCGCTGGTTCGCACGCTTCGGGTGAAATAGGAAGGTCCTTCGGTGAGATCCTTGAATGCCGCGACGGAGAACGGCATATATTTCGTCACGCGGTCGCCCTCCAACTGGCGCATCCAGCCGTCTTCCAGAATCCAACGCTTCACATGGGGCTCCCAGAAGGCGCGCCGGGCGTAGATGCGGCGCGTCATGTGAAACGTGGAATCGAAGTCGAAGACCGAGAGATCAGCAAAGACATTGTGATCGGAGTCAAAGAAACGATAGTTATAGATGCGATTTGATTTTCCATAGATCCACTGCCATCCCGGCCGGAAAAATGTCTGGGCTGGCCGGCCCTGAATCTCATTGCGCAAGGCGTCCTGACGCTGGTTGGCTGCAGGCAGATATTCATCTCCCATCACGAACATGCCTCCGCTCACCAGCAAAGCGGCCAGCAGCACGGGTACGGCAATGCGATAAAGGCTGATGCCGACGGCCTTAATCGCGATCACCTGGCTGGTCTTGGTCAGCAGACTCAGGCTGACCAGCGTGGCAACCAGCACGCTCAACGGCAGCACCAGATAGGTGATGCGCGGCAGAAGATAACCGTAGTAACTCAGCACCAGAGTTGTGGATGCATGATTGCGCACGATGTAATTCAGAAGCTGGAAGAAATCAAAGATGATGTAAATGCCGGTCAATGCCACCTGCGTAATCACAAAGTAAAACAGCCAGTCACGGACGATATAGAGGTCCAGAATCTGGAGGATGCGTCCGCCGATCATTCGGGGCCGCAGGAGGGTTTCCTGAGGCGTTGCCTTGGCCCGGCGAGAGCGCTCCAGTTTCCAGCGCCGGAAGCGCGCGATAAAGGCATCCCCTAAATAGCGAAGTCGCTCCGAGCGTGCGCGCACGCGATGCATCCGGGCGATCATCGCGGTTCCCGCAAGAAGAAAGATCACATTAGCCGCCCAGAGCCCCAACTCGGGGTTCACCCGCCCCTGCTTGGCAAAACCCAGGCCGAGCGCCATGATGACGTAATAGATGAACACCAGCAGGATCGCGAGCATCACGCCGACCGCCTTGCCGCCCTTGCGCGTGAAAAGACCCAGAGGAATGGCAACCCAGGCCAGGGCCAGCGAGGCCAGCGGCAACGCCAGGCGGTAATTCAACTCCACCAAGCCATCGCGGCGGTAACGCGGGTCGCGGGCATAACGAACCAACTGCGGCAGTGTCATGGCCGGGGCAGGACGCAGCTGCGGGGTTGTCGCCGACGCCTCGTCCGTGGGAATATGAATATCCGTCGCGTTGAATGAAACCACCGAGTAGGCCAACGGATTCTGCGGGTCGATCTCATGCGTGGTCCCGTTTTCAAGGTGCAATGTCAAACCGTGGCCCCCGGGATCGCTAGTGAGGTAGCCGCTTTCCGCCAACGTCACTTTCGGCCTTTCGGGGTGAGACGTGTCGGCAATGAATACCCCTTTCCAGCGCGAGCCGGAATTTGTGACGTCTTTCAGGTAAAGGAGGAAATCGGGAAACTGCTCGATAAAGAGGCGGGGTTTGATTTCATAAGGAATCTGAGTGGTCCGGAGTTCCGTTTCCATCTGCCGAAGCTTCCAGGCGGAAGCAGGAGCAAGCGCCAGGCTCATGGCGGAGGCTACGGCCCAGCCTATCAGAGCGTAGAGCATCACCGGTCGCGCAAACTGTCCCAGGCTGATTCCCGCTGCGCGGGCTGCAATCACTTCGCCGTCGGCGGCCATGCGGCTGAGCCCGATCAGCACGCCCAGAAGGACCGCAATGGGAACGGTCAGAATCAGAACGCCTGGAACAGGCAGCAGAAACAAAAGAACCGTGCTTGCGCCCGATAGATTGCGGCGCACCACCAGCTCCAGAAGCCGGTTCAGGTTGGGAAAATAGATGACGAAGGTGAAGATCACCAGCCCCAGGAGCGAATGAGAGGAAACTTCTTTCAGAATATATCGCGACAGAATTCTCACGGTTACTCTGAGCCGAAATCCAGAGATTCTATCCGATCGCCCGGAAGGGCAGGCGAAGGGAGCAATAACATTCTGAATCTCTTTTCAACAATTTCCCAGCGCTCGCAGGCGCTGGGCCAGCTTCATCAAGGAGTATAGCCCAAATTCATGGCCCCGATCCGACTGATGCTGTTGTGGCACATGCACCAACCCTATTACAAGGACCTGGTTGAGAACCGCTACGCCATGCCCTGGGTCCGGCTGCACACGCTGAAGGACTACTACGGCATGGTCGCCATGATTGAAGAATTCCCCACAGTCCACATGACCTTCAATCTGGTTCCTTCCCTCATTGTTCAGATTCAGGATTACGCTTCGGGCGCCGCCCGCGAGGAAAGCCTCGAACTGGCCTTCAGGCCGGCGAGGGACTTAACGCCTGCCGAAAGAGAGCGGCTGGTGAAATACGCTTTTCAGGTAAACTTCGAGAATCTTTTGAACCGCTATCCCAGATTTCAAGAACTTTTTGAGAAATCACGAGGAGCGGATGGCGAACCTGCGGCATCCCGGATTGCCGGCCTTCAAGAGATCCTTGACCTTCAAGTTCTTTCTCAACTGGCGTGGTTTGATGAGATCTATCTTGCCAGCGATCCGGAAATCAACGCTCTGGTCGCGCGCGGGCGCGACTATACGGAACAAGATAAAGAGGTGTTGCGGGCTAAGGAAGCAGAAATATTTCAACAAACACTTGAAGTTTATCGGAAAGCCTCTGAGCGAGGTCAGATCGAAATCTCCACCTCACCCTTTTACCATCCCATTTTGCCCTTACTCTGCGATACGTATATCGCCCAGGAATCCTCGCCTGGAATTCATTTGCCCTCCCAGCGGTTCCGACACCCTGAAGACGCGCGCGCCCAGCTTCGGGAAGCAGTGGCCCTGCACGAGAAAACCTTTGGGCGGCGACCCCGAGGACTCTGGCCCAGCGAAGGAAGCGTTTCCGAAGAGGCGCTCCGGATTGCAGCCGAGGAAGGCTTCATCTGGGCGGCGACGGATGAGGGAATCCTCGGCCGTTCAATGCATACGTACTTTCATCGCCACAACGATGGGACGGTTCAGGATGGGCGTCTGCTCTACCAGCCGCATCGCTACAAGGCAGGAAGCCAGTCGATTGATCTCTTCTTCCGCGACCATCAACTTTCCGACCTGATTGGTTTTGTCTATTCCCGCATGGACCCGGAGACCGCCGCGCGCGACCTGATCCATCGCATCCGCATGGCGGCGCGCAGCGCGGGCGACCAAGCCTCTGTGGTCACTATCATCCTGGATGGTGAAAACGCCTGGGAATATTATCCCGGCAATGGTCGTGAATTTTTGAAGCGATTCTACGGTTTGCTTGCTTCTGCGCCCGACATTCAGGCGCTGACGCCTTCGGAGATTCTGGCCACAACTCCTCCCAACCCTCTGCCCCGCCTTATGCCAGGCTCCTGGATTAATGCCAACTTTAACGTCTGGATCGGAGCGGACGAAGATAACAAAGCCTGGGATTTGCTGAGCGACGCGCGCAACTTCTTCGCAAAGCAATCCAGCAGACCCGACCTGAACTCAGACCGCATTGCGCTGGCGCGCCAGGAACTCTGGATTGCCGAAGGCAGCGACTGGTGCTGGTGGTACGGACCGGAACACTCCACCGCCAATGACGAGGAATTTGACCACCTCTTTCGCAAGCACCTGAGCAATATCTACCGACTTCTGCAAGGAGAAACGCCCATTGAACTCGCCGCTCCGATCAAGCGGCCACGGGTGGGCGGCTACAACATTTTCCCCACCGCTCTGATCAGCCCGGCGATTGACGGCCGCGAAACCACCTATTTCGAGTGGCTGGGCGCGGGAATCTATCTGCCTGATTACCGCTCGGGATCCATTCATCAGTCGGGCCAGTTTATTAAAGAATTGCATTATGGATACGACGAGTCTGCCCTTTACCTCAGAGTAGACTTGAAGTCCGAATTCGCGCGAAAGCAGCATGACTTTGAGATTCGCGTCAGCATTGACGGGGAGAATCATTCCCGGCTCCAGGCCACCATTTCAAGGGACACTTTAACGCGCGTGGAATTCTGGGATGGTGACCAGAAACTGCAATACCCTTCGGAGGTTAGGAATCAGGTTCAAGTAGCGTATGAACATATCTTTGAGCTTCGCTTGAACTATTCCATCCTTCACCTGGACTCGCCGCAGCGCATTGCGCTTCAAGTCTCATTCTGGGTGAACCAATTGCCCGTCCAGACCGTGCCACGCGAAGGCTGGCTCAGTCTGGAGCTGACGAAAGAGCTTGTGGTCTGGTGATGGACAATTCCCGCAAGCTACGGAAAGCCTGATAGCAACGCTAGCTCTCTCCGTTTTTCACTTCTTCCAGAGCCAATCCGGAATGACAACATCCACAGGGTCCGTACCAACCGGAACCACGGTGAGAAGATTCGAAGACCCGGTTTGGAGGATGGCAAGACTGTCTCCTTTTGCGTCTACGACGCCTAGGAATCGCTCATCGGGCGTCAGAGCAAGAGCACGGGGCTCAATGCCCACGTGAGTGGCCGCCGTAACAGTTCTCTGGTTTACGTCAAGCGTGGTTACGGTGCCGTCGCCAGCATTCGCGATATAAAGGGTCCCTGAATCCTTTGTGAACACCGCCGCAACCGGATCTTTTCCAGTCGGCAAAATCTGCTCGACGCTATCGCGTGTCGCGTCAAGAATCGTCATCGTGGAATTCGCAGGACTGAAAGCGAAAATCTCACCCCCGTCAGGCTTCAAAGCCAGCAAACTCGGCGGAGCAGCCACTTCGATATGAGAAAGCGTTTCCCGGGAGGGAACATCAATTGCTGTCACGGTATTTTGCCCGCGGTCGGCCACAAACACTTTGCGTCCTGTCGGCAAAACCGCCATTGACCCGGGATCTCTGCCCAGTTCCGCTGCTCCCAGCACTTGTCCCGTCCCGGCATTCAGGAACAGCAGCTTCGATGAGCTGGAATTTTCACCGATCAGAGTTTTCCCATCCGGAGTCAGTTTGATGTGGGTGAGCGGAGCGGAAAGGTGAAAGCTTTTGAGAAGCTTCCAATTTTCGGAATCAAAGAGCGAGAGGGTTTTCCCTGCCCCATTCAGCAAGTAGGCACGGCTGCCATTCGCCGCCAAAGCGAAGTCTGTCAAACCCTCGCCGAGCTGCAGGGTTCTGAGGACCTCGAATTCGGGGAAATTGACGACGCTCAGCCAACCCGCCTGAGAAATGACATAGAATTGCTGACGGTGCGGCCGGATCAGAATCCTTTCAGGATCGAATTTCAAAGGAATGACACGCAGCCGTTCAAACGTGGCAAGGTTCACCGCCACCAGGCATCGGCTGCCGCGCACTGCCACGAGAGCAACGTAAGGCTTCGGAGGAAGCACGCGACGAGTGCAGGAGATCATCCCCAGCAGAGCTACAAGCAGAAAAAAGCGCGGCCACTTTCGCGATGACATCGAAGGAGTGAATCCCTGCTCACGGAAAACCTTATCCCAGGGAGCGAAGCATGTAAAGAAACCAACAGACTTACTCTCTTCTTTTGCCTCACAGCTTCTGAATGTCAGGCTGTTGTTTTTATATAAGCTCACGGGATTTGCGGGAAGGACAGTCGAAGACGTGTGGAGTCGCGATGCCACAGCATCCGGAAAAGCATTGAGTTGGATTGAAGCTCCGCCACCCCACCGCACACTTCTGTCGACGCGCCGACATTCAAGGCAACAGCTGAGCGACAAAACTTAAAGCTTTACTTGAGGGTATTAAAGAACACCTCCCAGACGGAACCTCAGCCCTTGAGAGCCGTGAGCGCGGGATACATGGTCCGGCCCAGAACTCTGCCGATTGCAGCGACTTCGCTCATCAGTTCCTCAAACTGATCGGGATAAAGTGACTGATATCCATCGGAAAGCGCGCGGTCAGGTTCGGGGTGAACTTCCACAATCAATCCATCCGCTCCCACCGCCACTGCCGCCCGCGCCAGCGGCAGCACCTTATCGCGCTTTCCCGTCCCGTGGCTTGGATCCACCAGAATGGGCAGATGTGAAAGCTTCTTCACTGCCGGAATCACGCTCAAGTCGAGCGTATTGCGGGTATGGTCCGCAAAAGTGCGCACACCACGCTCGCAGAGGATCACGTTGTAATTGCCCTCAGAGAGGATATACTCGGCGGCCATCAGGAACTCATCCAGCGTGGCCGACATCCCGCGTTTCAGGAGGACCGGCTTTTTCGACCGCCCCACGCGCTTGAGCAGCGAGAAATTCTGCATGTTACGCGCGCCCACTTGCAGCACATCGGCATACTGCTCAACCAGATCGCAATTCACCGGATCGATAGTTTCGGTCACAATCAGCAGCCCGAAGTGCTCGCGGACTTCGCGGAGAATCTCCAACCCCTCTTTGCCCAGCCCCTGAAAGCTGTAAGGCGAGGTACGTGGCTTGAAGGCGCCACCGCGAAACAACCGTGCTCCAGCGCGCTCAACACGCTCTGCGGCGCGAAAAGCCTGGTCGCGGCTCTCGACGGCGCAAGGCCCGGCGATGATCGCAAGCTCCTTCCCTCCTACCACAAGGCCCTCGTCCCCTACGCGGACCAGCGAATCTTCATCCCGAATCTCGCGGCTTACCAGTTTGTAGGGCTTGGAAACGCGAATCGCCTCCGCCACACCCGCCATGCCTTCAAACAGCTCAGGGTCGAGGGGCCCGGGATTCCCGGTAATGCCAATGGCCGTGCGCTGCGCCCCTGGCATCGGGTGAGCGCGAAAGCCCATCGCCTGGATTTTTTCGCAGACAGCGCGAATCTCTTCTTCGCTCGCCGTCGGCTTCATCACAACTAACATCGATCAGCACTCCTCGTCCTGCCGGAGGACATCATCGGGCAGCCTGCAAGGCCTGAAGGAACCGGCCGCTGTCTGCCACACTCACCATCAGAAGCCATCCCTGTGCGTTAGGAATGACGGTCACACACCGCCGGTCCGTGACGAAAAGGAGAGCCTTGGTTCCATTGGCCAGCCGAAACCACCCGGAGGAATATCCCGGGAGTCCTATTCCGTTGGTGCGCCGGGCGGGGCGCAAGTCTGATCCGTCATTCAGGTCAACAGTGCGCGCCGCACCGAGATCAAGATCACCAAGTGGAATTGCGCGACCATAAACGTCGCCCCGGATGCGGAGCAAGCCTCGAGACACCTCAAAACGCACGTGCCGGGGCGCATAGAACAGATAAATCAAAAGTGCGCCTATAAAAAGAAAGACCAGCGCCAGCGGGATCAACGCCCAGAAGACTCTACCACTCGCAGGAATCATGGGGAAAACTTCGCTCATGGCGCCTCCAGCGGAGAATCAGTCTTTGTGAGCTCCGGCTTCCGCTTACCATACAAACGGGATCAACCGCTTCGTTGTCTTGCGGTAGAGCTCGAACTCTTTCCCATATTTTAGAGCCAGGTGCTGGTCAAGCGCTGGAATATGAATGAAGATGAATCCGAGCAGCATGAGGAACGGCACCAGGGCAAGCCACGCACTGCGTGTAAGGCCGGCAAATCCGCTAAATGAAATCACCTCGCCGAAATAATTGATGTGCTGGGCGTAGCGGAACGCACCTGCGGTATAGAGCTTGCCCCGATGACCAGGCTCGTCTTTCCATCGTTTCCGCGCCCACTCTGATCCTGTGGTCAGGCTCGAGCCGCTCGCGAACACAACCAAGAAGAGAAAATCCCATTGATCCCATGGATGAGTGTTATTAGCCAATGCGGCGAGTCCATAAAGAATCAGGTAGATGAGCAGGGCATTCCCGACGGCTTCGAGCCATCCTATCCGGCGCGGCAGGAGGTTGATCGTCATAAACGCTGTGCGCAGCGTGAAGACAGCTGAGCAGGCTGCCAGGGCAGCCCTTCGCGCTTCATTTCCCTGAGAATGCCATAGCACGGCAACCGCAAGCGCCAGCGCCCCGGCCAGATTCGCCACAAGAAACAACCGAGTGGCATCCCCAGGGCCGCCGGCTCGCCCGTGTTGGAGTAATGCCGTCATGAGCGATCCGTTTCCCGTTCCCGAAGTGTGGCTTCCCACTTGCGCCGGAACAACGTAACGACTGCGGGGGGGATAACTGGCAGGAGTGTAAGTTGCCGCGTCGCATCGACAAGCAAAGGAGAAGAAGTTTCGCCCGCCTGAATCAGCCCTCCGCCAAGGCTCGTTGCTCGTGACGGATACCTTGTCCCTCTGCACGTACCAACTGTTTTTTCATGCCGTGGCGCTTGCAACCACTTGCGTTTTTTCCCGGCGAATCGCCGCCTGCGCGGCGGCCAGGCGCGCTATCGGCACGCGATAGGGAGAGCAGCTTACATAGTTGAGGCCCGCATCGGCGCACACTTCAATCGAGGCCGGGTCGCCCCCGTGCTCGCCGCAGATGCCCACCTTGAGATTGTGGCGCGTCTCGCGCCCTTCGGCGGTTCCAATCTTCAGCAACCGCCCCACGCGCTTGGGATCGAGCACGGCAAACGGGTCTGCCGGCCAGATTTTCTGCCGCACATACGCGGAAATGATCTTGCCGCAGTCATCGCGTGAAAGACCGAACGTGGTCTGCGTCAGGTCGTTGGTGCCAAAGCTGAAGAATTGCGCCTCCTGCGCGATTTCAGCCGCCGAAAGGGCCGCTGCCGGAAGCTCGATCATGGTGCCCACCAGATAATCAACTTGCACGCCCTTCTTTTCAAAAACTTCCCGAGCCACGCGATCCACAATCTCCTTCTGAAGGGCTAACTCCCTGACATCTCCGACCAAAGGAATCATGACTTCAGGTTTTGCTTTAATTCCCTTCTTTTCGCATTCGCAGGCCGCCTCAAAAATGGCACGGGCCTGCATTTCAGTAATCTCAGGATAGAGAATGCCCAGGCGGCAGCCGCGCAGCCCCAGCATCGGGTTGAACTCATGTAATCCTTCAACAACTTCCAGCATCTTCTTGAGCTGATGAAGCTTTGCGCCTTTCTTACCTTGGGCTTCAAGCGTCGCAATCTCCACCATCAATTGCTCGCGCTTGGGGAGAAACTCGTGAAGAGGCGGATCAAGCGTGCGAATGGTGACTGGATACCCATCCATGGCCTTGAAGAGTCCCATAAAGTCCTTGCGCTGCATAGGTAGAAGCTTGGCGAGAGCCGCGCGACGCTCCTTTTCGTAGCGGGCAGCTTCTTTTGGGTCATTCGTATCTTTGCAGGCCATAATCATCCGCTGCATATGGGGGAGCCGGTCGGCAGCGAAGAACATATGCTCGGTTCGGCAGAGCCCAATGCCCTCAGCACCAAATTCTCGCGCCGTGGTCGCATCGCGCGGAATATCTGCATTGGCGCGGACGCCAAGCTGGCGGCGCTCATCCGCCCACTTCATGAACGTGGCGAATGCGCCACTGTGCGGATCGGGGTTCACGGTATTGGCCTTACCCAGAATCACGCGGCCCGTCGAGCCGTCGAGCGAAAGCCAGTCCCCTTCCTTGAGCGTGTGCTTGCCGATCTTCAAGACCTTTTTCTTCTCGTCCACCTCAGCCTCCGCACAGCCAGCCACACAACACTTCCCCATGCCGCGGGTCACCACGGCCGCATGCGAAGTCATGCCGCCACGCGACGTAAGAATACCGGCGGCCACCTCCATACCATGAATGTCGTCCGGCACGGTTTCAGCCCGCACCAGGATCACCGGTTCGCTCTTGCCTTTGGCCACCGCATCATCGGCGGTAAAGACCACGCGTCCGACGGCCGCTCCCGGTGAGGCCGGTAAACCTTTGGCAATAACATTCAGCGGCTTCGACTCATCCAGAACAGGATGTAGAAGCTGGTTTAGCTGCTCAGGCTCCACCCGCATCAGCGCTTCTTCCGGGGTGATCAACCCTTCCTCAACCATATCCACCGCAATGCGCACGGCGGCGTTTCCGGTGCGCTTGCCGTTGCGCGTCTGGAGCATGTAGAGTTTCCCTTCCTGAATGGTGAACTCAAAATCCTGGACGTCTTTGTAATGCCGCTCGAGTCGGGCCGTGATCTCGCGCAACTGATTGTAAACTTCCGGCATGATGTTTTGCAGTTCCTGGATCGGAACTGGCGTGCGTACTCCGGCCACCACATCTTCGCCCTGGGCGTTCATCAGGAACTCGCCGTAAAACTGCTTTTCGCCCGTCGCTGGGTTACGGGTGAAGCCCACTCCGGTGCCCGACGTTTCACCCATATTTCCGAAAACCATCGCCTGGACGTTTACGGCCGTCCCCAGATCGTCGGGAATCTTGTTGAGGCGGCGATAAGTCTGGGCGCGGGGGTTATTCCAGGAGCGGAAGACTGCCTCAATCGCCATCGCCAGTTGCTGACGCGGGTCCTGCGGGAATTCCTTTCCGGTCTTCTTCTGCACAAGCTTTTTATAGCCGGCAATGATTTGCTGAAGATCTTGAGCGGTGAGCTCAGTATCCTGCTTCACACCCCGCCTTTTCTTTTGCGCGTTAAAGATGTGGTCAAATTCCTCCTTGGAGATTTCCTGCACCACGTTGCCAAACATCTGGATGAAGCGACGATAGCTGTCGTAAGCAAAGCGCGGATTCCCTGTTTTGCGGGCGATGGCTTCTGCCACCGTATCATTCATACCGAGATTCAGGATGGTATCCATCATTCCGGGCATCGAGAACTTGGCTCCCGAACGCACCGAAACCAGAAGTGGCGACTCTGCATCCCCTAACCTCTGCCCCAGCAGTTGTTCCAGCCGGGCCAGAGCCTGATCCACTTCCTGCCGGATGGCGTCCGGAAGCTGATTGCCATTTTCGAAATAAACCCGGCATGCGGATGTCGCAATTGTAAATCCGGGTGGGACGGGCAGCCCCGCATTGGTCATCTCGGCAAGGCCCGCACCTTTGCCGCCCAGAACGTCTTTCATGTTGCCTTGTCCTTCTGCCTGACCACCCCCAAATGAATAAACGTATTTCTCCATGATTCCTCCGATTCAAAGATAGCGATATCCAAGGAAACCGCGTTGTTACAGAAAATGCCCCCACGGGTTGCTGAGAAACGCTCCAAAACATGCTATGCCGGGCGAAGCGAGGAATGTCATAAGCACTCCCCTTTCAGAGCTTGATTCCTCGCCTTGCTAGGAACGACAGGCCAGAAGAATTTTCGGTAGCCTGCGCGAGCATAATAGTCATCTCCCCTGACATAACAAGTCCGATCAATGGTCTCTTGCTTTTAAAACAACACGCTGCTTTTTGCTTTCCGCTCCGACTTTCCACCTTCCATGCTTTTGTCGGCGCGCCGACAAAATCTCATGCAGCACTTGAAGTTTCAATGCCCGATACCCATCGATTCTGATGGCTCCCCTGCCGACTTTGATCGCGACTCAACCGCAATTTCGGCCAGGTCAGCGAGGCTGGTAAAAACATCTTCATTAAGTCGGAGCAGCAGCATCAGGCGGTTTCTTCTCACTGCTACATCGTCTGTCATCACCAGCACCTTATCGAAAAACTGGTCCACTTGTGGACGGATGGTGGCCATAACTCGAAAAGTCTCCCTATAGTCTCCATCCCGGCTCAGATTTTTGATCCTCTCGCGCAGGCTTTCATAAGCGGCATACAACTCCCTTTCTGGCCCTTCAGCTAAAAGAGTGGGATCGATGCCTCCGGAGCCGCCCGCGAGGTCATCCGCACTCGCGGATTTGTTCAGAATATTTCGCGTCCGCTTGGCAGCAGCGGCCAGCGCCAGAAAGTCTTCACTATCCCGCACGCGCTCAAGCGTCTTGGCTCGGAAAAGCACATCGGAAGGCACGAAGGTATTGTATCCGAGCAAAACCAGGGGAGAGAGAATCGCCCGCGCAGTGTCGTAGCGGATCCTCGCCACTTCGCGCAAATAGAACTCCATGCGGTCGCGCAGAAACGTATCCACTTTTCGGCTCAGCGTATCATGGTTGAGACCTTGAATCGTCTGCGCCGCATCACGGATGGCATCGCCGGTGATGGTGAGGCGGATTCCAGGCAGCGCTTCCACCGCCAGCTTGATGATCCCGTTCCCTGCCCGTCGCAAGCCAAACGGATCGCTTGAACCGGTAGGTTCAAGTCCGGCTGCAAATCCGGCAACCACGCTATCGAGTTTGTCCGCCAGAGACACCACGGCACCAACGATCGAGCGCGGGCAGGCATCGTCCATGCTGACTGGGCGATAGTGATCATAGACGGCATCCGCTACGGCTTCCGGTTCTCCCTGGGCCTTGGCGTAAAGCCCGCCGATCACTCCTTGAAGCTCGGTGAACTCCTGCACCATCTGCGTGGTTAAATCGCATTTGCATAGCTCAACAGCGCGCAGGGCGTATGGGCGATCCTGCGCGACCATGAGTTCCAATGGCTCAAGTTGCTCACAAATTCTCTCTGCCAGCGCTCTCATCCGCCGGACCTTGTCGCCGTAAGTCCCAAGCTTTTCCTGATAAGTCACACGTTCCAGCATGGGAATACGGTCCGCCAGCCTGATCTTTTGATCCGCATTCCAGAAGAACTCCGCGTCGGCAAAGCGCGCTGCCAGCACGCGCTCGTGACCCTGACGGATCAGGCCCTTGGGATCGCCAGGCACGTTGAGTACGGTGATAAATTGCGATTGTAAGTTCCCAGCCTGGTCTTCCACCGCAAAATACTTTTGATGATCGCGCATTACCGTCACGAGCACTTCGCGCGGCAGGGAAAGATATCGTGAATCAAAGCCGCCCAAGAGCGGCACGGGCCACTCGGTGGAATTCACGACCCAATTTTCCAGCCATTCGTCGGCAACAGCCCTGGTATTTCCATCTTCAAGTAATACCTTAATTCCCTGTCGCACTCGCTCGCGTCGTTCCGCAGGGTGAACGACGACCAGATGCTTCTTCAGGAACTGATCGAGATCTAAATGGGTGACCGCGATAGGTTCACTCCCTTGCAGGCGATGCCCATAAGTGAAGCTGCCCGACTTGACATCTGCAAACTCAAAAGGAACCACCTGAACATCGTTTCTGTCCCCCAACACGGCTAATATCCAACGAATCGGGCGGACGAAGACCGGGCCGGATTTCGCTGTCCAATACATGCTCTTGGGGAAAGATAGATTGCCGATGACCCTCGGTAAAACTTCAACTAACACTTCAAGTGCGCTGCGGCCGGGCTCGGTAATCTCAAGCGCCAGATACTCACCCTTCGGGGTTGAGACACGCTTCAAGTCTGAAACCCTGAGGTTGTTTTTTGCCGCGAAGCTTTCGGCAGCTCGGGTGGGCTTCCCTTCCCGATCGAAAGCTACTTTGACCGGAGGGCCAACGATTTGTTCCACGCGGCCCGACTGCTCGCGAAAAAGGGCGGGAGCATAGGCGATGAGACGGCGGGGGGTGGAAGCTGTCCTCACTGCGGGTGCGTCCGGGGGAAGCAGGCGCGCGTCGCGCAGGGCCAAGCCGAGGAGTTCGCCGAGATCACGCTCAGCACCCTCAAGGAACCGGGCCGGGATCTCCTCGCAACCTATCTCGAGCACCAAGGCGGTGGTGTCAGGCGCGCTCACGCGTTCACCACCTCCGGGGTTCGGGCCTTCTTGCGTTCGACATCGATTTCCGCCACGCGGCAGGCGAGTTTGCGCACACGGGCAATCAGAGCCACACGTTCCGTAACACTGATCGCGCCACGAGCGTCGAGGATGTTGAACAGGTGGGAGCACTTCAGACAAAGCTCATAAACCTTGCGCAGTGGGAAACGTTGGCGGGCACGATCATCCTTTAATTCAGCGTAGGAATCCAGCAATCGTGCAGCTTCCGATTCATTCAGATCAAACATCTGGCGGCAGATTTCTGGCGAGGCCCGCTCGAAATCGTAAACCGAAAGTTCGAGCTCTTCTTCAAGTCTCAGATCGCGATAGGTCCGCTGTCGGTCCCACATGACGTCATAAACGTTATTGACATTCTGCAAAAATGCGGCAATCCGTTCGAGGCCATAAGTGAGCTCCACGCTGATCGGCTCAAGATCAATGCCACCGCACTGCTGAAAATAGGTGAATTGCGTGATTTCCAGTCCATCCAGCATCACTTGCCAGCCAATGCCCCATGCGCCAAGTGTCGGCGACTCCCAGTTATCTTCCTCAAAACGAATGTCGTGATCCCGAAGATCGATGCCAAGGCTGGCGAGGCTTTCGAGATAAATCTGTTGAACATCAGCCGGAGGCGGTTTCAGGATCACCTGCATCTGCGTGTGCTTCAGCAACCGGTTCGGATTCTCACCGTAGCGCCCATCCGCCGGTCGGCGTGAAGGCTGGACATAGGCCACCCGCCAGGGATCAGGCCCCAGCACACGGAAAAAGGTTTCCGGGCACATCGTTCCTGCGCCTACCTCCAGGTCGTAGGGCAGTGCCAGGACACAATCCCGGGTGGCCCAATAGTCACTCAGCCGGGTGATCATTTCCTGAAAAGTCAGGCCGGAGCTTAAAGTATTACTTGAAATATGGCTTCCTCCGTGAAAAATTTGGGTACAACAGGCTGCACGGCTTTCCCAGCAGACTGCTAACTCTCCGCTGCCAGCAAATCCAAAGTCACCAGCTTTCGCTCCGCGCAGGCTTCCATCCACGTCTCAAAGAGGTGCCGTGCTTCTCGTACGGCGGGTGTGAGCGTTTCGGAGGCCATCCAGGCATCCAGCGGTGAGCGCCGTATCTTTTCCATCAAGCTGAATGCCTCACCTGAAATCTTGCGCGACCGGCTTGTCCGGCACCGGCTGCAAACAAAGCCTTGCGTTTCGTCTCCGCAAAAAATCTCTTCGCCGGCAAGTTCCCGCCCGCAGGCACGGCATAGTTCGAGTTGAGGCAGAAAGCCCGCAAGGCGCAGCAGCCAATAGTTGTAATAAAGCAAAGGGCGGTCGATTTCGCGGCGGGCCTTGAGCGCCCGCAAGACCGCAAGCAGGAGCCTAAAGGCTCTCTCATTCACTTCGCGCTCCGGCAAAAAACGCTCGGCAGCTTCGGCGATATATTGTGCCGCCAACTGCACCCGATAATCGCCCTGCATGGCAAAGAACGATTCCAGAAGCTCGGTCGAATTGATGCGCAGCAGGTCGCGATTTTCGCGCTCGAAAAGCCAGAGGCGGATGTAAGTGAGCGGCTCCAGCATCCCCCCGTAGCGGCTCTTGGGACGCTGCGCGCCGGTGGCCGCCGCCCTGAGTCGTCCGAGTTGTCGCGTAAAAAGAGAGACAATCTTATCGGCTTCCCCCAGGCGATACGTCCGGAGGACGATAGCTTCAGTTTCACGCAGGGGCATGAGAGCCTATGGCAGTCCGCGTCGGCACGCCGACCATCTCATAAACTTAACAAACTTAGCATAGCTCCCGCCGCCCGAAAAGTAAAAACCCGCCCACTGCTCGCACTGAAGAGCCCCCTGAGCGTCGGGCCACCACAACAAGGCAAGTCTTTCATGCTGACTCTCAGACCAGCCGCAGCGCCACACCCGGTCGAAAATTACCTCAGCAGACCACATTCACTCTCAGCCCAACATCACCCATTTCACGACTAGGCAGGCTTAAAAAATCGCGCCAACTGTGCAAAATCCTCACACAGATGTGGAAATAGATTATGTTAACCAAATGCCTTCCACTACAAAAATTATCAGACGTAGATGTGGAAAAGTCTTGAGCCCCCTCCGAGCTCTTTAATTTCATTTGCAACTTTGCGAAGAGCGGGATAGAGTACCCCACCAACGTTTTGTTTTAGGGAGAGATCACTTTCTTGGCTGCGAATCGAATAGACGTTGTTGGACTGGGCTTGAATGCCACGGATACCGTCATGCTGGTGCGGGACTTCCCCGCCCTGGGCGGAAAGGAGCGCGTAGTGTCACTCTCGCGACAGGCAGGCGGCCAGATCGCCACCGCCTTGGTCACCTGTCAGCGTCTGGGGCTTAAGACGCGATACATCGGCAAGGTCGGAGGCGACGAAGCCGGTAAGTTTCAGCTTGAGAGCTTGCGGAACGAAGGCGTGGACATTGAACACGTGCGGGTAGTTCCCGGCGCCCCAAACCAGTTTGGACACATCATTGTGGACCAGGCGACGGGGGAAAGGACGGTGTTCTGGGATCGCGATCCACGCCTGGCGGTGATGCCCGAGGAAGTGACCCCCCAGGCCATCCAGGAGGCGCGGGCCCTGCATCTGGATGGTTGCGACGTGGAAGCGTGCCTTTGCGCAGCGCAATACGCCAGGCAGGCCGGCATCCCTGTGATCGCCGATCTCGATACCGTTTATAAGCAGGTCGAGAGGCTTTTCCCTTACATCGACTATCTTCTGGCTTCCGCCAATTTCCTTCCCTCCGCCACGGGCGAGGACGATCCATTCCGCGTGCTTGAATACATGGCTCGCGAGTATCGGATGAAAGCACCCGGAATGACTCTGGGCCGCGACGGAGCTTTGCTATACTCAGAGGGCCGGTTCATCTACTCACCGGGATTTGTCGTGGAAACCGTTGATACCACGGGTGCCGGCGATGTTTTTCATGGCGCGTTCATTTATGGGCTGCTCTCGGGGTGGGACCTTGAGCGAACGCTCGATTTCTCGAATGCGATGGCGGCGCTCAATTGCATGGCGCTGGGGGCGCGCGGTGGCATCCGAAGCGAAAGCGAGGCCTTGGAGTTAATCGCGCGGGGCAGTCGTCACATCAATCGGGCTTATCAGGCTGGAGCGAGCCCGCGGTGCTGAAGCGTGGAGTGATTGCGTCCATGGCCCGAAGCAGGCAAAAGGGGGAGGCGGAAAACAACAATTGCTATCTGAAATTTTGAATTTGAAATTTGGCTTTGAGTCCGACCGTCAGACCGCGCCCTCTGAGCAAGCCCGAAGCATGTGGTCTGAAACACGCTCGCTTCCATCGGGCGGCACTTCTGCTGGAGGGATCGGTTCCCTCTATTCTGCTCGTGAACTACCGCGACACGACGGTGGAAATCGCGCGACCATGACGACGCCCATCATAAACGGACGACAGACATCATGAACTCCAAATCATGTGCCCTCATTACGGGAGCCTCAAGCGGCATTGGCGAGTGCTTTGCCCGCGCGCTCGCAAAGCGGCAGGTGAATCTGGCGCTGGTCGCAAGGTCTCAAGAAAAACTTGAGGCTTTATCTCAACAGCTTGAGAGCGCGCATGGGATTCAAACCGAAGTCATTGTGATGGATTTGGCGCGACCCGGGGCAGCTCAGAATCTCATGCAAATCTTGAAGGAGCGGCAGATTGAGGTCGATCTCCTGATTAACAACGCCGGCGCTGGGGCTCAGGGGAGATTTTGGGAAATTTCTCTGGAACGCCAGGAGCAGATATTACAGCTCAATATTCAGACTTTACTTGAACTCTGCCACCTGCTGATTCCTGCCATGATTCAGAATCGCCGTGGAGCAATCATCAATGTCTCTTCCACCGCCAGTTTTCAACCTCTTCCTTACACTTCCGTTTATGCTGCAACCAAGTCCTTCGTCACCCACTTTTCGATGGGGCTTGCCGAAGAGTTGAGACCCTATGGAATCAAGGTGGTCACGCTCTGCCCCGGTCCGACAGAGACCAACTTCTTTGCAGCAGGAGAATATCGCTCGATGCGGTTTCGGGGCGGATTGCAGCGGCCCGAGGCGGTCGTAGCGGCAGGTTTACGTGCGCTCGATCATGGCGGCGGGCTGACGCTTTGCAGTGTGCGCGACAACTTCCTGCTTTTCATGGAAAGATTTATCCCGCGAAGCTGGGTGGCCCACATCGTAGCCGGGATGTTCAAACCATGAATGACGGAGTGGACAGGGCGTTCCACTCCATGGCGCATGTCACATGCGCCTCTACAATGACTCCTTTCTGAAAAACGGCTGCCACTGCTCACGGGCCGGAGGGCTGGTGGCATAACTGATTCCAATGAGGGCAGCCAATGAAGCCGCCAGTGCCGGAAAGATCATGGGAAAGTGGAAGCCCATCACCTTCCAGAAGACGGCCACGATCGTCCCGGCAAAGATCGAGCCTAGTCCGCCGGCGGGCGTGGCGCGTTTCCAGAAGAAGGCGGCAATGATAGCGGGGGTGATGCCCGCTCCGTAAACGTCGTAGGCGTAAACTGAAGTCTGGAGGATGGAAGGCTGGAATGCTTGCGCCAGGGCAATCAGTCCCAGGATGATGACCACTGCGCGCGAGAGCAGCATCAGCGAGCGATCTCGGGCTCGTTTCCACAGGAAGCGCTGAAAAACATCGTGCACCACGCTCGTGGCCGGGGAGAAAAGAAAATTGTTTCCGGTCGAGATGACTTTGGCAAAAATCGCGCCTAGAAAAATGGCGCCCGCCCAGGGAATCAGCCCGTGCCGTGCCGTGTACGGAATAATGCCCCAGGCCGGAAGCTTGCCGGACTGGACGACGGGCCGAAACAGGATACCACCCACAATCGCCAGGAGCACGATAATCGTTTCCAGCACCATCGTGCCGCATACCCAACCCAGAACTGAAAGGCGGGCGTCGCGCGCGCTGCGCGCGGAAAAAAACTTCTGGTAGGTGCTCTGATTGCCCATCATCAGAGTCAGCGTTGGAAAGAAATAGCCCATGATTTCAGGCCAGGTCATGGTGCCTTTCAATTGAAAATGGCTGGCGGGCAGCGCCGAGCGCACCACGTTCCAGCCGCCCACATGGGCCAGCATTGCCGGTAAGGCCAGGAGGCATCCCACGGTGACGATGAGGCCGATCACAAGGTCCGTATAGGCCACCGATGACATCCCGGCCATCGCAGTAAAGACAATGACAAAGATTGCCAGAACAACGGTGCCTGAAGTCTGGCTGACCCCAAAGGCAAGCTTCAGGATGCGTCCCCCGCCCTGAAACTGATAGCTCACAATCGCGGTGTAGGAAACAATGATGCAGATGGTTCCCAGAATGCGGGCCAGGGGACTGTATCGTGTCTCAAGCAGATCGGGCACGGTATACTGCGCAAATGCCCGCGCGCGCGGAGCCACGAGATAGATCAGGATCAATCCCACCCACCCCCCCGCAGGCATCCACAGCGCCGCCAATCCCTGGTGATAAGCGAATTCCGCTCCGCCGAAGAGGCTACCCGCGCCGATCCACGAACACAGAAGCGTAAAGACCAGGACCACGGCGGAAAGCCCGCGATCAGCCACCATGAAGTCTTCGTGTGATTTAAGCTTCAGCGCGCGGACGAGGCTGGTGGCAAGAAGCGCGGCAACCACCGCGATGAGAACAGCGGCATAAATCATAAGAAATTAACCATTTTCACGCCCATCGGAGTGCCTTACCTCGGCCCGAAGATTGCCGTCCCGACACGAATCATGGTAGCGCCCTCTTCAATGGCCACCTCAAAGTCATGGCTCATACCCATGGAAAGCTCCGGAAGCGCAAGCTGCGGCAGGCCGGCGCGAATCCTCTCTCGAAGCTCACGTAAGCGGCGGAAAAATGGGCGCGCGTTCTCCGCATCTTCAAAAAAGGGCGGAATCAACATCAGCCCGCGCAAATCCAGACTTCCAAGTCGGCTCACTTCTTCCGCCACTCGGAGGGCTTCGTTTTCGCCCACGCCGGACTTTGTCTCTTCACCACCCAGATTCACTTGCAGCAGAACCGGAAGCCGCTCACCTTCCCTTGCCGCCTGGTGCAATTTTTCGGCGAGCCGCACGGAATCCAGCGAGTGAATCCAGCGGAAAAGCTCGCGCGCCCGCTTTGCCTTGTTGGTCTGCAAATGCCCCACCAGATGCCAGGTGATCGGAAGATCTTTGAGATCATCGATTTTCGTCGCTGCTTCCTGCACGCGATTTTCACCGAACTCGCGCAAGCCCGCCTGATAAGCTTCACGAATGCGTGCGGCGGGAAAAGTTTTGGAAATGGCGATCAGCCGAACTTCCTCCGGCCGCCGTCCAGATCGGCTGCAGGCTTTCCGGATGCGTTCCTCGACGCGCTGGATGTTTTCCTGAATGCTCATTCCGTGAGTTTGATAGCGTATTGTACCATCCACGTTTCTCGTTCACCTGAAGTCTCTTTATTCCTTGTCGCTGCGCCTCGCTCTCCGCTAAACTGAAACGCGCTGGAGCGATCGAGCAACGAGAAGGGGCACTCCTTTTGAAGAAGCGTGGAATTTTCATCACCCTGGAGGGAATTGACGGCGCTGGCAAGAGCACTCAACTGCGGTTGCTTGTAAGCTGGCTGCGCCGGCGCGGTTACAGACCCCGCATCACGCGTGAACCCGGGGGTACCCGCATCGGCGAACAGATCCGCAATCTTTTGCTCGCTTCTGCCAATCGGAAACTGACACCCATGGCGGAATTGCTGCTCATGTATGCCGCCCGGCACCAGCACCTGGAGGAAGTGTTGCGCCCGGCACTTGCGCGGGGCGAACTGGTGATCAGTGATCGCTTTAATGACGCGAGCCTCGCCTACCAGGGGTTTGGCCGCGGCCTGGGCGAGCATCCCGTGCGCCTTCTGGATGAACTTGTCTGTGGCAGTCTTCAACCTGATCTCACCCTGATTCTGGATGTTTCTCCCAAAGTGGCGCTTCACCGGGCGAACCGGCGCCCCGGGGGCACAGACCGTCGCCGGTTCGAAAATATCGGTTTGCGATTCCAGGAGAGAGTGCGGAAGGGCTATCATGAGATTGCACGGCGCGAACCGTGGCGCGTGAAGGTCATCCCCACAGATCGTCCGGCGCGCGAGGTGCAAACAGAAATCCGTGAAATTTTGAACTCGTTTCTGCTGGAACGGAGTGCGCTGAAGGATTCATCGCGCAGGCCACAGAGGTCGAAATCAGAAGGTGGAAGGAAACGGCTTGCCGGAAATACTTCACGATGAGCTTTCAAGACTTCCTCGGAAATCCTCAGGCTGTGGCGGCGTTGCGCGAGATGCTCGCGCGCGATGGCGTGCCCGGATCGTTGCTTTTCACAGGGCCTGAAGGCATCGGCAAAAAAACGCTGGCCATGATGCTGGCCAGGGCTTTGAACTGCGAGCGGCTCAAGGACGACTTCTGCGGCGAATGCGCTCGCTGCCGCAAGGCCGAGGAGATGCTGGCGTTAACCCGCGAAGACCTTGCCCGTCGCCGCGAAATCAAAGATGCGTCGCGCCGCGTCGAGGGCCTGACTTACTTTGACATCCAGCTGATCGAACCAATCACCCGCTATATCCTGATCGAGCAGATCCGCCAGCTTCGTTCCACGGCCTACACGCGCCCGTTTGAATTACCCCGCCGCGTCTTTATTCTCGACCAAGCGCAGGCCATCCACTGGCAGGCTGTCGACCTGTTGCTCAAAGTTATGGAGGAGCCGCCGGAAACCACCCACTTCATTCTGGTCTGCCCCAATCCCCACGAATTGCGCGCCACTCTCCGCTCGCGCTGCCTGAAAGTGCCATTACATCCTGTGGAAGAGGCGGTGATTCAATCTGTGCTCAAAACCGAAAGGAAGATTCCGGAGCGTTCGCTCACCCTGGCCACGCGCGCTGTTTCAGGGAGCGTTGCCCGTGCCAGAAGATTTGAGCTGGCGGATTTCGAGCGCTCCCGGCAGCCCTGGGTTGCCTTTCTGGATGGCATCGCCGGCAAAGGTCTTTCAGCGTTGACGGCCGCCGACTGGAAATCGCTTTTTGATGCGACAAAGACTCTTGCCGAGAATCGCAGCGAATTGGAACAAACCCTCCAGATGGGCTATGCCCTTCTCCGCGATATTCTTTTGACGCTGAAGAATGGCGAGGAGCGAAGCCTGATGAACATTGATCTCATCCCTCGGCTGAAAACCTGGGGCGCAAAACTCGGGCTTGAGGGACTGGAGAAACTGAAGCGCGGTCTGGACGAAGCTTACCGTCTTCAGACCCGCAATGTGAATCAACAGTTGGGCTGGGAGGCGCTCGCCATCGAGATTATCTCAAGCCGCGAAGCGGCAGTTTAAGCGATATTGAGGACTGCCGACGGCGCGTCTATCAGTCAAGTTTCTCAACTGACCCACCACTTCGCAAACTGCGGTTACCCCATCGGTCAATGTGCTCCGAGCTTCCTGGTGTATTCAGCCTGTTGTTGTTCCTGAATCTTTGCTGAAAGTGCCTGTTCACGGTCCGCCTCAGCCCATCGACCCAGCTTGCGCAGCGCAGCGCCCAGCAAAAAATGGGCTTGCGCGTAATTGGGGTCCAGTTCGGTGGCTTTACGCAAGGGACCAACTGCCGCCTGCGGCTGATGCTCCATGAGGCTGGCCTGACCCAGCCCAAGAAGCGCTTCCTTATACTCGGGATTACCAGCCAGAGCCAGGCGAAAATGCTCCACGGCAGCCGCAGGCCGATTTTCCCGGATCAGGACTTGCCCCAGCAGGCAGTTGGCGACGACATCGCGAGGGAAATGTTTGAGTTCAGCGTCAAACTCCGCCTGAGCTTTCGCAAGCTCATCCCGCTTCAAGTACAACAGCCCCAGGCCCGAGTGCACACCCGGAAAAGCAGGGTCCACCTTTTCCGCAGCCAGGTATTCGCGCAGGGCATCCGGCTCTCGAAAAGCCCGGTCATAGGCCATGCCCATCAGGACGTGCGCCGCCGCGGAGTCCGGAGCAATCTGATTAATCCGGGCGAAGGTCTGAGTCAATGCTGCATAATTTTTGGCCCGCAGGTCCGCCTGACCAAGCATGTAAAGGGTGGACAAATCCGAAGGTTTGATTCGGCTGGCGCGCTCGAGGTACAAGGCGGCCTCGGGATAGCGATCCAGCGCGAAAAGGCTCAAACCGGTGAGCTCCGCAAGCTGAAAATCATCTGGCGCACGCCGACTGAGCGGCTTCAGGATCGACAGCGCCTCCTGATAACGTTGAGCATGGAAATAGGCGATGGCCAGATTGCGGGCCGTCTGCAGGTTATTCGGCTCCAGGCGCAAGGCTTGCTGATAGTAAGAGATGGCCTGAGAGAGTTTGCCTTGCTTGACGAGAGAGATCGCCAGGTCGTTCAGAACGCCGACAGAGTGAGGATCAAGGCGCAACGCTTGGCGGAAGGCTTTTTCGGCCGCCGCTGCATCGCCTCGACCAAGGCTCTGCGAGCCTTCCGCCCGCCAAGCTTCCTCCTCCTGAGTGACATGGCGCGGCCTCCCCTGGTCTTTGCTGAACAACCCCGGCCTGGCACTGCCTGCCCCAGCCGCACCCACACTGACCACAATGAAGCACGGTACCAGCAGCCTGTAAAACCTCCGCCCTGAAATTCCCACGGGCCGGGGTCTGTTTACCATGCGCCTTCCTTTACCAATAAAGCTTGGCCCCCAGTTGAATATTGCGCGGCAGGTGATCTCCGGTTAGCTGTCCAAATGTCGAATCATCGGTAAAATCGTCAACCGCGTCGAAAGAGACATGGTTAAAGGCATTAAAGAATTCGCCGCGAATTTGGGCGCTGAATCGTTCGCTGATTTTGAAGTTTTTGATCAAGGCGATGTCCCAGTTGTTCAGCCCCGGCCCAATCAGAACCCCTCGTCCGGACGTCCCAAAGTGCCCGATGGCATCCGCAAAGGCCCCGGTATTGAACCATTCCGCTACGGTTCCCGGACCCTTGAGGGGAACTCCTGCCAGACGATCGGGGCGCGGTGTGACGGCGCTGGGATCAATGCCTATCCCGCCCGGGTAGACGCCAGGCATGCAAGGCACTTCCGAGGGGCAATAATCGACGGCGCGGAAGGGGTCGTTGAACTGGAAAATGGTGACGGGAGTTCCTGATTCAAACGAGGTGATACCGGAAACCTCCCAGCCCCCCAATGTCTTGCCCACAAATCCGTGCTGGTCTTTGAAGAACGGCAGGTCATACACGTAATTGGCAACGAAGATTTGTGGGGAGCTATAGCTGGCCAGTCCGTAATCATTCGCGGCATTATAAGTGTCGTAAGAGGCTGAACTTCGGTCAGTATTATTGTTGGTCAGCGCTTTGGACCAGGTATAGGCGATGCCGATCGTCAGCCCCTGCGAGATACGGCGGTTGAGGGAGACCTGTAAAGAGTTATAGTTGCTGTTAAACATCGGCGCGATGTCGGTAATCGAATTGTAGCCGACATAGGGCCGGACGGCATTCACCGGAGCCAATGGATTAGCCACCCGCACGCTGAGCGGCACCTGGTTGAAATCCATCTCACCCAGAAGATCCGTTCCCTTGCTTCCCACATAAGCCACTTGTAACAGGGTGTTGGGCAGAATTTCCCGTTCCACGGAAAAACTCCAGTCCTGGATGTAGGGAGTTTTAAATGCGGGGCTTCCGGTCGCGTGCAGCGTTCGAGGGCCTAAAGGCACGCTGGCTGTCCCACTGGTCGGACTATCGAAGCTGGTGTTAAAGACCAGAACGCTCTGGAGCAGTGGCGGATCAGTGAAGGCGTTCTGCTCCCAGATGCCGTTGAGCGTTCGATCGTAAAAGATTCCGTAACCGCCGCGGATGGAAGTCTTGCCGGTCTTGAAGGGATCCCAGGCGAATCCAAAGCGCGGCCCGAAGTTGAGGTTGTGGTTGGGATTCACGTCGTTGCCGTAGGGCGAGCATGCCACAGGAGCAATCGTCCGCGCTGTCGCGCAGGCATTCGACGGGAAAATAATTCCGTTCACATAGTTACTTGCGTTCACCGTTCCGCCCGCCACAAAGTTTCCTCCCGACGGTCCCGACGAGAGCACGGGAGCCGCGCTGGGGGTGAACAAGACCGGATCGAAATTGTTCAGCACATGATTGTTGTCGTGTGGCGAGGGCAGGTAGCTGTAGCGCAGGCCCACGTCAAGGGTAAAATTCGATTTCACTCTCCAATCATCCTGAACATAGGCGCCGATGTTGGCAAAATGCAGGTCAGGAATGATGTCTCGGCTGGCCTGCGAAAACTGTGAGGCATCCCCCAGCAGGAAGTTGGCAAAAGCAGGATTGCCGTTCTGATTGCGGAAGCTGAAGGATCCATTGGTGGGATTCACCGCGTTTTCGCTCTTCCGCATCAGCTGAACACTGAAGCCGGTACGGATGGAATGGCCCCCATGGGCAATGGAGAGGTTGTCGTACACCTCCTTGTCAATGTTGCGCTCGAAATAGGGAGAAACAGGAATGCCCACGCCTGTCACCCCGCTGATGCTCACCCCCGGCACGCGGTGGTAAGGATCGCTGTATGGAAAGCCGCTGGTATCCAGCGCGCTCAGGAATGTTGGGCTGTCAATGATCCCAGTGATGCGGCTGTTAATCGCTCCCCAGGAATAATTAAATGCCGCCTCATTCACTATGGAAGGGGTAAGGTCCATCGTGATGTGAGCCACCAGGTTTTTGCCAGGAGCGTTGGTAGCAGTTGAGGAAATCCCCGGCAGGCCCGCACCCGCGAAAAGCCCGCCCGGTTCGGTGGTGGGAACAAAATCCTGCATATAGCGCGCGAAAACCTGCACGCGGTTGGTTACGTTCTGGTCGATCCGAACCAGGTCCTGACGATAATTATTGAGCGCATTGACGGTTGTGATGAGCCGGTTGTTGGATGCGTTTGGCGAAAACTTCGAATAAACGTTCTGGATGTAGACGTTGGCGTTGTGACTGAAGCAGGAAGGATTGATCTGGGCCGAGTCGGCAGCCGGGTTATTCGTAATGCAGCCGGGCGGCGCCGAGGCGGGGTTCAATTGCGTGCCCGTGAAGGTTCCGTTTAGTTCCGCCGGAGGCGGCAGAAGGAAAATGTCCGTAGCCGGCTGGCTCGTCCGCCGCCATTCTTCAGACCAGAAGAAGAAAGTTTTTGATTTATTGGTGTTGTAATGGCGAGGGATGTAAAACGGCCCGCCAAACGTAAACCCAAAATCGTTGTAACGAAACGGAGGCTTTGGGCTCCCCGCTGAGTTGGCGAAGAACTCGTTGGCATCAAGCACATCATTGCGCACAAACTCATAGGCGTCCCCGTGAAACTGGCTGGTCCCCGACCGTGTGACCACCAACACCTGTCCCGAGCCGCTCCGCCCGTATTGGGCATCGTAGGTGCCGCGTTCCACCGTGAACTCCTCGATGGCGTCGACGCTCGGCACGTTGAGCAGCGTGAGGTTGGAGCCGCTGTCATTGACGTCCGCCCCATCCACCGTCCAGTTGTTCGCGCTGCCTCGGTTGCCATTAATGGAAATCGAATCCGTATTGGAAATGCCGAAATTCACAATGTCCGGTAATCCAGAAGTGACACCGGGTTGAAGCGTAACCAGTTGCTCGAAGTTACGGTTGTTCAACTCCAGCTCGCGGATTTGCGTCCCAGTGATGGTCGTGGACTGCGCCGGAGTGGTGATCTGCACTGGAGTTGTGGTAGAGGTTACCGTCACGCTTTGCGTAACCGCGCCAGTCTGGAGCTGGACGTTCAGCGTCCGATGATCCCCCACGTGCAAAATGACGTCCCGGGTTACCGAGGTTTTGAAGCCGCCCTTCTTGACGGTCACGGTATAGGTACCGTAAGGCAGAAGTGTGGCATCGTAAGCCCCTGCGTTGTTGGTGATGAGCGTGCGGACGTCCACGTTGGTGGCATTATTGTGGATAATCACGGTGGCGCCCGGCACCACCGCTCCAGAAGGATCCGTGACAGTCCCCCGCAGGCTGGCAGTAATGTTTTGACACCATCCGACAGTCGGCAGGGCGGCCAACAGCATCCAAGCGGATAGCCAGACCTGAAAACTTTTTGCGTCAAATCTTTTTTTCATTTTTCCTCCCCGAGATGGCTCCTTTCGCGGAACCAGCATCTATTGGATTCCCATCGATTTGCGTATACTCTACACCTTCCCCCGAATGCAAATGTCTATACAATAGCATGCCTAATTAGAACGCTCGAACCAGGCCTTGTCAAGCTGTTGTAATTCTGGGAAGTAAGTCAGAAGGCAGCAGTCACGTCGAAAGCTCAGATTTGCAAATAACAGGAAGGGCGGCTTACTTCGGCAGCAATTGGTTAAGACCGCGCAAGACGTTCTGTTGCTCGGGAGTGAAACGTTGGTTGAATTGCGGGCTATTCAGGAATCGCTGGCGCTGTCCTGGCGGCATATTGCGCAGTCGGCGGAATGCTCGCATCACCTGCTGCTGTTGCTGGGCGGGAAGGCGGCGGTATTGAGGGAAAATGTTGCGCAGATCCCGGCGCTGCTCGGGCGAAAGGCTCTTCACAATCTCTTCGCGCTGCCGCAGCACCTGTTTCTGCTGAGGAGTTAGGGAATTCCAGCGCTGCAAATTCTGGCGAATCTGCTGCTGCCTCCAGAGCGGAAGGCTGTGGAACCGGGCATCGTTCTGAAGAATCCGATCCTGTTGATCGGGCGGCAGGTCGCGCAGGCGACGAAAGAAATTGGCCGCATGTTGGTGCTGATCCTGCTGGATGCGCCTTTGGCGCCACGCGGGGCTCTTTTGCGCGGTTGCCGGGCGAATGCGCTCCATTCCACGCCGGCGCTGCGCGCGGGCGGCCGCCGGAGTTAGTAAAAGGATAAAAAAGATGAAGCTGAACGCCAATCCAGAAAGCAGGAGGATAGGGCCTTCAATCTCAGTCGCTGGATTTGTCTTCTGCCTGAGGCAGTTCGGAAAGCACATCGAAGTTCGCCAGCATGTCGTAGTTTTCCAAGACGGGCAGATTTTTGTAGAGATCCATCTCCTGCTTCACCGCTTGCTGTTGCCCAACTGTCGCGCCTTCGCTGCCAGGCGCCGCCTGAGAACGGGCAGGCTGCGCGGGAGAGCTGGCGGCAGCCGTTGCAGTCCTGGCCGGGGATTCAGTGCGGGTGGCGCGCCCACGAAGCAGCCAGATGCTGCTCACCGCCACCAGCGCCACTACCGCCATCACCGTCGCCCATCGCGCCCAGGCGAGGCTCCACAAGGAAACCGCTGGGCGGGCCGAGGCTTGGGAGCGGACCCGGGCACGAGCCCGCGCATCAAACCAGGGGGAAGGCGTTACAGGCTTCCATTCATCGAGCACCTCATGAAGCCTTTGATAGTCAGACACTGCGTCCCGGCAGGCGGCGCAACTCGCCAAATGAGCGCTCACCCGGCTTTCTTCCTGAGGGTCGAGCATCCGGTGGGCAAAGGCGAAGAGTTGTTCCCGCTCCACGCACATCTCGGGCGATATCATAATTGGCCTCCCTGTAATAAAGGCTGCAGGCGAGTCCTTAAATTCTCATAAGCTCGAAAAAGCAAGGATTTGACGGCGCTCTCGCTCACCTCCAGGACCTTGGCAATTTGCCGATAATCCACCCCTTGGTATTTATGCAAAATAACCGCAGCGCGTTGCTTTTCCGGCAAACTTTCAATCGCTTCGCGGATTAAACGCTCGCGGTCGGAAAGCATCAGTTGTTCCTCGGCCGTCGGCCTGGAATCTGCGATGCGGGCGACGCGCGGAACTCCCTCTTCATCCTCCTCCAGCGCAGGGGCATCATCCGACTTTCGATCCCGAAGGGCATTCAGCGCCAGATTGGTGGCGATCCGATAAAGCCAGGTGGTAAAACGAGCCTCGGGTTGGTAGCGCTGGCGGGCCTGATAAACACGGAGAAAGACTTCCTGAGCCAGGTCCTCCGCCAAAGCGCGGTCTCGCACCATGCGAACAAAATAACTGACCAGCGGAAGGCGATAGCGATTCAGGAGAAGCTCGAATGACTCCGCATCCCCATTCTGGACCCGCAGCATCAACTCCAGGTCGGAATCAATGGCCATCGTCGCCACAC